>Ga0007882_10000020_pt1 | contig 90416 bp, 82 predicted proteins | sample CryBogCBH12Aug01_FD_71195 | JGI IMG/M metagenome (GOLD analysis project Ga0007882, IMG submission 71195) | Freshwater microbial communities from Crystal Bog, Wisconsin, USA - CBH12Aug09.1 | ecosystem: Environmental > Aquatic > Freshwater > Lake | place: Crystal Bog, Wisconsin, USA | collected... | reverse complement strand
GCGGGCCTACGGCAAATTCGATGACAGGGGGTAAGTCGTAACAAGGCACGGGTAGCGGAAGCTGCTCGTGGAATATTTCAAGTGAAAAACGTTTTTGATCCTTCGGGATCACTAACTTACATGTCGATAATCGTCGCAAGATGATTGAGTGATTGCCACACAACTCTAAATGGTGGCACTTAACCGGGGAAGATACCCGGGACATATGGGGGATCTCAATTGAATCCCTCATAGGTGAACGGAACAAAATAAAGAGCGCTATCTGCGCAAAAATTGAAAAGACCGCCTATGAAGGCGGTTTTTTCGTGCCATTTTTTACTGGACGGCCCATTTTGGCGCTTATTTCGTCATTTACTTGCATGTTTGTACACTGTGTGATGTAGTATTGACAAGAGGGTTCAAGTGTGCTATACTGGTAAACAAGTAGTAGGAAATTGAAATAAAAGGAAATATATGTTAAGTCACCACATGAAGGGTCCCCATTTCGGGCGATTCTTTGAAAGAAATCCTGACGGTAAACCATACACACTCCGCCAATTACTTGGTGTAGGAGAAACGGAAAAAAATCAAACCTCAAAACAAGGAAAAAATATGAAAAAAAATTTGGACGATGGTTGTCCTGACGGAATTGACTCAAGTCTGCAGGCACGTACACTTGAGAAGAAGCAGTTGAACGGCCTCGCCTTGTGGCGGAGTCTGTCCGATAATTGCCGTACGGCGATTTACATGCTTATTGGTCTGCCGGCAGTGGGGGCGATTCTCTTGGCTCTTCTTTTCCACAGCCACATGTGGTTCACAGCTCATTAATCGCAAAGGTAAATGGCGCTCAAGGTTCAACCCCTTCAGCGCTATTTTTATTTGCCGCTTTTTAAAGCTTTGCCTCTTTATTTTATTTCATCTATAGTGGATGTTGTGGTTAACAATGAAAGTATGGTCACGTGGTGGAATTGGTATACACGTACGCTTCAGAAGCGTATTCCGTAAGGATTGGGAGTTCGAATCTCCCCGTGACCACAAAGCATTTATATATTACAATTAACAATTATGACTTCATTCGAATCACAACCAACACAAAAGTTTCCTCAAGAGAAAGGGAAAAAACTGTTTGAAAAGATGCACGCTGATCTGCGTGGCGAAGTAACTGGTGAAGCTCAAGTGAACGAAGATGGAGGTATCATTTTGGATGACGGTATAGAAATTATTCCAAGTCGCGTAGAAAAAGATCTAGAAGAAATTAATAAACCGATGGAACAGACCTCGGAAGAAGTCCCAGAAAATAATTTTCAGACTGGTGCTGGTGCAATGGATGATTGGCAGAAAAAACAAGAAGCCAAAGAGGAGGAAAGATTTGAACAAGCAAATAATTAAAACCTTGTGGTGCGCGATAAGGATGCTTTAAATTAAGTGTGCGCCGTCTGGGACGATATTGGAAAGGAATTGGTGAGTAATTCCTTATAAAATTGCATGCCTAATTATTCGTATGATAAAATCATCGCCATGACTACAAAAGATTTTGATACCTGGAATGAAAATAAGAAAGTCATTCACATGACGAATGAAAACAAGCTCTACCATGAACGAGAAATCTGGTGGTGTTCTTTGGGCATCAATGTTGGCTTTGAACAAGATGGCACTGGGGCATCTGGTGAACGACCGGTAGTCATACTCCGTGGCTTCAGTAAACAAGTCTGTCTCATTATTCCACTGACCACTTCAGAAAAGAAAAATCCCTATCATGTGCCACTTGGCCTTGTTGATACCAAGAAAGCATTTGCTATCACTTCTCAACTACGACTGATCGATACCAAACGATTGATCAATAAGATTGGTGTTGTTGACCAAACACTCTTTCAAACTATAATAAAAACCGCCAAAGGGTTACTCTGACGGTTTCTCTGTTTTATCTCCCTCCGAAGAGGGCGAGCCCGAAGGCATTTGTATTTATAGGATAGCATGCCGGAGGGGTGAGATGCAAACTCATGGCTTAATATAATAAACTGTATGGATAGTGAGCTGATTGTATTCCCCCATCCCAAAATCTCTTTGTATCATTTGGATCACTACTCTTATATACCTTGTCACCATTGTCACAAGTATAAATATATTCAGGAATACTATAAGATTGACCCCCTAATGTATGCTCGCCACTTTGTACACAATGACCAGCTTCCCACGAGACAATATAATCATAAATTTGAGCGTGAAATATTGACGGCAGAGTTGGAAGTATTGAAGCACAGATCATAATTATAATTACCACTAATTTCGTCTTGAATTCTTTCAGAACAGGAGATCCTTTGATAGTTAAGAATAATAAAATTGTTCCAACAACACTTACAATGAACCAGATAACAAGGGTGTACCATATAATCAAGGGTGCATGAGATATTGCGCCACCAAGAACAGCGCCCGCGGCAATAAATAAATTCCAAAAAATAAGGAATCCCCAAATAAGAACAAATACTCTGTAAGTTTGTTGATGTGGTTGCATCGTATTAATGTATTGACTGACACGAAATCGTCGATGAATTCAGAGTAAATTTATTATTATCACCATCATTACCATTTGAATCAATACAAAATGACGTAACTCCAGGCTTAGCTGTTTGACTTGTATACGTAACTCCGAGAACGTACTTACTTTGATTGGAGACACATGTTAGTCCAGCGTGTGCTTGATCGCTAACACCTTGTGTAGAAACGATATCTTGCACAAGAGCTAGTAGATCCTTATACGCTGAAGTATTAACTAAGCCATTCTGACAAAATGTCGCATACGAATTATTATTCTGGTATACCAGTTCAGCCATCACTCGTAATTGAGCAACATCTGCTTGAATTCGTGCATTTCTACCTATGGCCTGCGCCTGTAATAATGTTGGGGTCATTTGACTAGAAAGAATAGTTGTTGATGATGCATTTAATGTCTTGTATTTATATATACATTGTTGTTGATATAAATACTGAGATTCACCTACACTTACAGATGAATCAGCGAGGAAGGTCTCTGGAGAAGAACCGGAGTATTGCTGGAATTTTGCTTGTGGATATTTGCTCAATGTTGCCGACATTAAATCATTAAAACTCTTCTTCGTCCCAAGATATTGAAGAGGAATACTGACTGATATTTTTGAAGTCAGTTGGGGTGTAATTTGTTTTTTATAGTCTGCTAATGCACTAGCGGTCTTTATACTTCCGCCATTATATGCCACGGCTTCATCCATCAAGTCTTGTTCTGTAGAGATTTTTAATTTGGATTGAGGGTATGCTTTCAGAAAATCTGCTTCAATATTCGTCACTTCCTGAATATCTGAACCATGACCAAACACAATATCAAAATTTGTTGGTACATTTTTCGCATAGCTCATACAGGTAGCAAAATCCGTTATATCTTTAGGGTCAATGATTGAAAGTGTGTCAGATGTATTTGATTGAGTCTGAACAATTGGAACAGGCGCGCTCATTGTGGTAGTAGCTGACTGTGAATGCATACCGAATACAGCTCCTATAGAAGCAATAACCCAAATTAGAAAATCTTTCATAGAAAATAAATAGTTTGCTAATAAAATCGTAATATAACTATACCACAATCAAAAAACCGCGGAAGCGGATTTTATCTCCTTCCGAAGAGGACGAGCCCGAAGGCATTGTGTGCGCGCACTAGGATTCGAACCTAGGACCCCACCAGTATCAGTGGTGTGCTCTACCAACTGAGCTATGCGCGCATTTTGCTTTTATGACAAGAGATATAGACCAGAGAAAAGATGAGCTGATACCTCAAATCAGTTAATACACACTACCAAAATCTAGATTGAAATGCAAAGTGTATGACGTGGTACAATTGTATATATGAACACCAAAACAACCCCAAAAGATTTCTTTTTGCATGTCGGTGCAACTATTGCACTGTATACAGTAGTTATTGCTTTTATTAATTTAGCTTTTGAAATTGTTAATAAGCTTTTACCAGATCAATTAAATAATTATTGGAGTGCCAGTTCTATTGTCTGGCCTATTTCAATGCTAGTCGTACTTGTACCAGTTCTGTACGTCATTGAATATTTCATTGCACGTGATATTTCAAAGATAGTTGAGAAAAAAGATATTTGGGTTCGTAAGTGGCGAATTTATCTAACATTATTTTTAACTGGTGCGACCATAGCTGGTGATTTGATTACGCTTATAAACACATATTTGAATGGTGAAATTTCAGCTCGATTTGTTTATAAAGTCCTCATAGTGCTATTTGTCTGTAGTACAGTATTTAAATATTATTTATTTTCAATTCATGAAAGTGCACGCTGGACAAAGTTGGTCAAGAAGACTATGCCTTGGTTCGGGATTTTAATTGTTGTGGCTGTCATCCTTGGTGGATTTGTCATTGTCGGTTCACCAGCACAGCAGCGCGCAATTCGTTTTGATGAACAGAGGGTTCAGGATCTAACTAGTATTCAATGGCAAGTTATTAATTATTGGCAAAAGAAATCAGCCCTTCCTCAAGCTTTGAGCGATTTGAATGATCCTATTTCAAATTATGTGGTGCCAGTCGATCCAGAAACAGGGAATGCGTATGAATATTCAATAAAAGGAATTATGGGTGTACAAGGTGCGCCAAGTGGTTTGGCGTTTTCACTGTGTGCTCATTTTGATGCTGATTCAATAAATTCATCTAAATCAACACAGACTAGAGCCATTGTATTAAATCCAAATGTCGTAGTTCCAAGACAACCTGATTCGTGGGATCATACTGCAGGCCAAAGTTGTTTTACACGTATGATAGATTCGGCTTTGTATCCACCGGTAAATTCGCCTGTCAAAGCAATTTGATAAATTTAAATAGATTTTGTAAATAATATCGCGGGTGTGGGATGCGCCTTTGACTTTGAGGGCGTTTTTCCGTATGATAGAACCTCGTTTTATTTTATTAAAAACCGCGCGAAAACATCATAAAAGCGCAAAATTAACGGAGTAATCCACACACAAAACATGAATCTCGGTAAGAAAACAAAGATCGTCTGTACCATTGGCCCTGCTACTGAATCGACTGAAATGCTCGAAAAGCTTGTACTCGCTGGCATGAACGTTATGCGCCTCAATTTCTCACATGGTGATTTTGCTGAACACCAAGCTCGTGTCGACAATCTTCACAAAGTGATGAAGAAGCATGACAAGCGCGTGGCCATCCTTCAAGACCTCGCTGGCCCAAAGATTCGCATTGGTATGTTCAAGGATGAAAAGGGAATTGTGCTCAAACCTGGCCAGACTTTTACGTTGACGACCAACGAATCAGAAAAGACTACTGGTGATGAGTATCGCGTGTATATCAACTATCCAAAACTTCCAGCTGAAGTGAAAGTTGGTGGAACCATCATGGTTCATGATGGTAAAAAGCGTCTCATGATTACCAAAATAAATGGCAATGACATTGTCTGTAAAGTTATCGTTGGTGGTCCTCTTGGTCCAAAGAAAGGTGTTAATCTTCCAGATGCCGAACTTTCCATTCATGCCCTCACAGCCAAAGATCGCAAAGATCTCGAATTTGGTCTCAAGAATAAAGTTGATTTCTACGCGCTTTCATTTGTTCGTAGAGCTGAAGATATCCATGAACTTCGTGAAGTCTTGAAGAAAGCCAAGTCTGATGCGCGTATCATTGCCAAGATTGAAACGCCACAGGCTCTCAATTGTCTCGAAGCTATTGTTGAAGCAGCTGATGGTATCATGGTTGCTCGTGGTGACCTCGCTATTGAAATACCTGCTGAGGAAGTGCCTATTGCTCAAAAGCGCATGATTGACCTTTGTATCGCTGCTGGCAAGCCGGTTATCGTAGCCACTCAGATGCTCGAGAGTATGATCAAGAGTCCAATTCCAACCCGCGCTGAAGTTTCTGATGTCGCCAATGCGATCAAAGATGGCACTGACGCTATTATGCTTTCAGAGGAAACCACTCTTGGTGAATATCCAGAAGAGGCTGTCAAAATGATGACTAAGATTGCACTTCGTGTTGAAGCTGACAATTGTTCATGTGAGAATATGGTTGATCATGAAGAAGCTCATGGTGATACCGACGTTATCTCTCAAGCCGCTGTTCGCGTGGCTCATGATATAGACGCATCATTCATCGTTGCTCTCACTCGTTCTGGTCGTACAGCGCGTATGATCTCACGATATCGTCCAAGTGAGCACATTGTTGTGTTGTCAGATACATCAAAGCATATAAACAAGCTCGCACTTTCATTTGGTTGTGATCCAGTTCATACAGAGAATTTCAAAACTGTTGAAGAAGCGATGGTCGTTGTTCGTCAGGTGGCTCTCAAGAATAAGTTGGCCAAAAAAGGTGAAAAAGTGGTTCTTGTGTGGGGATTCCCATTTGGTCGTTCAAAGGATACCAATTTGATTTTGGTTGAGACGATTTAAAGGAAATTTTCATCCGCGCTTAAAGGACGTTGTGCGGACGTGATTTTGCTAAATAAAAAATGCCGGTGAGAGTCGGCGTTTTTTTATTTCTCAAGAATCTTATCTTTGTATTCAGGTTTATTACCATGTTTACCATCACTTCGGTACTTCTTTACACTATCCCATCTAGAATCAATCAGTGCTGAATTTTGAGCAACTTTTTTCTCAATTTCGTCTACGATTAAGTCATTTTCTGGAGATAATTCAGGTGAGTGGTTTCCATTAGCTGAAAATGGTGGCTGAACTTCAGCGTTAAATTTTTTACTTAAATAAGATGGTGCACGTTCGATATCATTTATGTCCTCTTCAGCTTCTGGCTCGACCTCTTCATCTGGTGGAGTTTCTTTAAGTATTAAGACTTCACTCGGATCAGGATTTTCATCTGGAACTTCATCGATAGGAACAAATCTCTTTATCTTCTGAGCTGAAGATATTCTATTCATACTCTCAGGATCATTAAACGAACTCATCGATTCTTTCATTATATTGATATAACTTAATTACTAATAATTTAATTGTACCATTTTTTAGTATAATTTCTTGACAAATAAATAGTAAAAAAGCGCTAGCGGAAGCTGGTCCTTTTTTGATATACTTAATCCATGCAGAAAAGCGATTACATTATCCGCGACATGCCGATGTTCCTCGACCGGTCTTCCTATGACTTACAGGAGTATCCACTCTTGATTAGGGATCTGCCTCCGGAAGGGAAACCTCGCGAAAAACTTTTGGCTCAAGGTCCAGAGGCTCTTTCAGCACGTGAATTACTCGCAATTGTTCTGCAAGTCGGTACAGTTAAAGAAGATATCTTAGAGATGTCAGAACGTATTCTTCGGGGATACGGCGAGACAAATGTCCTTACAGAACGTGATGCGAACAAGCTTGCCACTGAAGCAAATATTCCTATAGGCAAAGCTATGCAGATCGTGGCACTTGGCGAACTCGGACGTCGCACGTATGACAAAAGGGAATCAGGTTTCAAAACCATTCGCAATGCTCGCGATGTCTATGAATATCTCGTTGATATGCGTAATTTACCAAAAGAATATCTACGCGCACTTTTCTTGAATGCACACAACCGAGTCATCCGCGACGAAGTTATCTCTATTGGTACTGTTAATTCAAATATCGTCCATCCTCGCGAGGTCTTTCGTTCTGGCATTGAGTCCAACGCCGTAGCGGTTATTCTTGCTCACAACCATCCATCAGGTGAAGCGATTTCTTCAACTGAAGATGAAGAAATAACCACGCAACTCATCCACGCAGGGAAAATCCTCGGCATCCGCGTCCTTGATCATGTCATCATTACAGCAAACGGTTTCACCAGTGTGAAAGCCGATTACTAACAGCGCGCCTGCGCTTTACAAATGCGCATTCAACATGATTCGAGATTATACGATTACGTCACCATCTCTAGATGGTATTTTGTCGCACGAGAGTATTGAGTATGAGGGCCTCGTACGCCCCATGGAAATTATGAGGGCTTTTGATAAGCCAAAAAATGAGCGGATTCCTGATGCTATTACCCCAGAGAAACGTCAAATCTTGCAAGATTATTACCATGATATCTACGGCCTCTTTATGCGTAAAATGAGTCAGTTTATGACCGACTCCTCAATTTCCTCTGAATTAGAGCTCAAATTACAGGCTTTATTGCAGGAGCTCATCAAGGTCAAGAAGCTATTGACTTTAGAGCATATAGTGTGATATAATATATATAGCTGAATGTTCTTTAAAAACGTAAGAACGGACGGCTAGAAAACATAAACAACGGGGCATACATGTCCCATACAGAAAGGAAAGTTGTGAAAGAAATCAGTCAAGCTGCAAAGCAGTTGTTCAGTAAGATCACTACCGTCGTTATGCACCAGGCGCCTCATCTCGATGAAATCCTCGCATTTTACCTTATCAAAACATACGGAGGAGTCAATCCTTACCCGCGTTTTGTTCAGGCAGACATTGTCGGCACTGAAGCCGATCATGACCGTAACGGCGTTTTGCCGATTGGTTGTGGCGAGAATTGTCGGTTCAATGAACACCGTAAAGACATTGAACGCATTCCAGGCGAATGCGCCACGACGCTTGTCGCAAAATTCATGGGTATCAACGATGAGCCTGAATTGAAGAGGCTTATCGCCGAGGTGCTTGCGTGTGACACCAAGTCCGGCTGTTCTACAACGCAGCTGGCAGAAATGGTCAAGGTGGCCAATCGCCAGTTGAAGAATAGTCCGCTGAACGTCCTCAATTGGACGCTCGGTGCATTCCAGGCAATTATTGCTGACGAGCAGTATCACTATACTAGTTTGCCGGGTGAGAAAACCTTGCTGGAAATCCTAGAAACGTTTGATGCTGAAGGCGATTACTTCAGTGATGATAAACGTGTTCGTGAATACTTGTTCCGCTTGGTTAAAGATAGCGAGCGCAAATCAAATAATTGCGTCACCGAACTGGCCTCGATTGTGAGGGCTATGTATCGTTTGCCTCGTGAAGAAAAGAAAATCCTCGATTGGATCGAGACTCCTTTGCTTCAGATGCGCGACGACCAGTTGGAATTCTTGAAAACGGTTGATGCGTTTCGCACGCAGAAGATGATCGAAGTTGAAGTCCAAGGTCCTCGCGGTGACGGCGTCATTAACTGTCTCGTTGTTCACAGTGACAGTATGCACGCGGCACGAGCTGCTCGTTTCATCGGTGCCAAGGTTGTTGTTGTTCGTAATTCCGACGGCAACGTCATGGTTAGCATCGACACAAAACTCGAATGGCTGAACCTGTCAAACATGACTCGCATGATTCGTTGATTGGAATTACCGACTAACGGCAAGGATGTCGAATGGAAGTCATTGGGTGTGCCGGCTACGCACGATCTCGTGCCCAACTGGTATTACTTCAAGAAGGCCGAGCAGTTGTTCAACGGCTCCCAGACTCACCAAGCGCCAGCATCGAAGATTAGCACGCAGGCACTCATCGAAGTACTTAAGTGTGCGTTTCATCATCAGTTGGTGGCACACTGGTGTAAATCTCGCCAGATTAATTGGCAGCTGATTCCGAAAAGCGTTCAGTCTTTGGAAAAAGCATTAGTTGCTTCTGAACCGGCTCTGACTGCAGAAGTCGCAGCGTAACTCACGTTCACTACACAAAGGGGCCTCATCTGTTTGGGGTCTCTTTTTTATTACCTCATATTCCTTTATACTTTCGCCACAATCCCTTATACTATATTTATATGACCACCCGCGACTATTTCCAAGGCAAACGCATCGCCGTTATTGGACTTGGTGCCCATGGAGAAATCGTTGCTGACGTCAAATTTCTCATCAAAGCTGATTCACTCGTCTCTCTCTATGACCTCCGCAGTGAAGCACGTCTGAAAAATCACATTGTCTTTTTGCGCTCTGTAGGCTTGGCCAACTATGTCTGTAGTTCCATCCCACCAGATGATCTCCTCGACATGGATCTCATTATCCTCTCGCATGAATATCCTCGAGACTCTTCATTCTTGAAAGGTGCACGCGAAAAGGGTATACCGATAGAATATCCTGAAACTCTTTTTTTTCGCCTCGCTCCACCAGTAACTGTCGTCGGCATTATGGGTGCGTGTGGTAAAGCAACTGTCGCTTCCATCCTTTCACCACTTCTTGAAGTAGCCTGTGAAGCCAGTGGTACGGAACATTTTTTTCATCTCGATCCTGAATCAGGCGACGGTATTCTTTCTTCATTAAAAAAAATAAAAAGTGGCGATATTGTCCTCATTCGTATTGTCGAATCGATGATGCAAGAGCTGCATGAGATGCGCATCAGTCCTCATGTAGCGATATTTACTACAGTGCCACCAAAAGGCTCATACGCTGAAAATCCTTTTGAAATAGTTACGTATCAAACGTACAACAATTTTATCATCGCCAGTGATGATGTCATCGATGCAATTCACACCTTTAAATTTCAACCAAAAGCAAAAATGCTTCGCACAAAGTCGACTATTATTCCTGCGTCATGGTCTTTCAGTATGGGAGAAAAAGGTCCTTGGAATCATGATCGTGAAAATGCCGCTCTCGCTCTTCAAGCGGCTCGATTATTTAAAATTCCAGATGAAGTCGCGGAAAATCTCATCGAGAAATGGAAGCCATTGAAGGGGAGACTAGAGCTCGTCAAGAAGGTCAAAAATATAGAGTTTTATAATGATACCGCCTCGGTTTTACCTGACTCTACGATTACCGCTGTACGCTCTTTGGCTACGAACCGCAATCTTGTCCTTATCTTGGGTGGAGCCTCAACTGGACGCGATTATAGCGAGTTATATGGCCTTTTACCGCTCTATGTCCATGCCGTTATCCTGCTTCCAGGGAGTGGAACGATGAAGGAGAGAAAAGTGTTAAATGCGTTGGATACTGCACTCATTTACTCCGCACCATCTGTTGAAGAAGCTGTTCGTATGGCGCGCGACTATGCTCGAGTCGGAGATAAAGTTTTGTTCAGTCCTGGATTTTCCGCAGGAGGTTTTGATGCGTCGCGTACTGAGAGAGGAGAGAGGTTTGTGAGGGCGGTTAGGGGGTTGTAAAGTAAATATATTTATTTTTAATTTAACACATATGAATCCTGAAAAACAAAAATCCAATGAGCAGCCAGATATATCATTGATAGATACAAACGAAATTGTTCAACTATTAAAAAAATATAATACTCAGTTTGGTATGGGACAAACAACCGGTAAGATATTTTTGAGAGCTATGGATGATACTGAACATGTTGAAAAATTGGATACAAAAACAACCGGTTCAGATGAACAAGCTGCTGAACAATTGTTATCATATGACGAGATGAAAAGTCAGACAGGGTTACTTCTTAATACACTCGGATTAGAATATCAGCCAATGAAGTCTAATTGGGCACTGGCTGGTAGCGGCGAGAATCATGTCGGTTCAGAGATGAGACTCAATCTAAAAGATGGGAAGCATTTTATTTCCTATCTTCAAGCTTTACAACCAGAGTCGATTACAGAAAGTCAAAAAGATGGTTTGAAGGAAATAATATCTGTGCTCGCTAAACAGTTTAATAGTTATAGTCTTGATGATTTAAATGATGACCGCTTACTTGAGTTTATGGGTAGTATTTCTCCAATTATCGACGAGTATAAAAGATTATTTGGAAATAGCTTAGAAACAATTCCTGAAGGAATAACGAAGCTTGAGACCTATCTCTCATATGCAAGAAAAGGTTGTCTACGTGAGTTCCGTAAAGTTGAAGAATTACATTTGGATAAACCACCGACAGGTAAAGGATTCGTTTTAAGATGGCATAATGATGCTAGTCCAAAATTCCTTCAAGAACGTTGGGGCACAGTTATTGACGTCCTTAAAATAGTTTCTGATAATGAAAGAGCAAGGGAATTATATGAAACAGCTAAAACTAATGCTTTAAAAGCTGTTAATCTAGCTATTGAAGAAGTCTTAGCAAAACCGGATTCGAGTAGAGATAAGAAAAATTTTCTTTCAATTCTTAATACAACCAAAGCACGTCTTGCTGATTTTTAACCTTGAAAATTTAAACTTTACTTTTTTCTACTCCCCACATATCATACACACCACCGCGCCCTCGATAGTATGACCCTCATACACGGACTTGATAGCACCTACGACTGATAGAGCACTATTGTTGGAAATATTGAGGCCGGTGTGTTTCTCGGTAAGTATTTTAGCGGTCTCAATATCTTCATTGGTTGCTGACCAGCCGAAACCACCAGTTTTTTCTATGAGAGGGATGAGGGCGCCTTTACGGAGAGCAATGATGTCGGTGATGGCATCAGCCTCTGATACTTCATCGGGGCCGTCGTATGGGTTCAAGACAGCGGAAAGAGGGTGACAGGAAGATGTTTGGACAATATGAATCTGAGGAACATTTTTTTCTTTTAAGAAATATGAAGCAAGAGCTTGGGCTGTTGTACCAGAAGAAGTACCGATAAAAATTGCGCCAAGTTTTTTCACAGTCGCTAATTCTTCACCGAGAGATCCATATCCGGCAAGAGCTACATCGTCAGTTGATTGACGGAGACTTCGTACACCTTCTTTGATTACTTCGGTTAGAGCTTGGAGTGGACGTTCCTTTTTGAGAATGCGTATATTGTTATCGGCGTATTTTTGAAGTTTCTCGAACTTATGTTCTGCGATATGATTGCCGACGAAAATGTCGAGTTCGAGAGGCGGAGCAAAAGAGTGGTCTGGTGTGGTGGATGAATTGGTTCTATCGATTTCAGTATTTATTTTTTGAATATGAATAGCTGCAGCAAGTGCTGCGTTGCCTGACGATGAAATAGCAAATCGTTTATCTCCAAGAGCGTGATAGTGATCAATCATGAAAGGTATAGAACGGCCTTTGTGTGAGCCATAGGGATGCAAGTCCTCACGCTTGAAATAGAGGTTAGAAAGGCCAATAGCTTTGGCGAGATCAGGATATGATTCGAGAGGGGTTAGCATATTGTCATCCTATCTCATTTTGTGTATCATGAAAAGCATATGAATTCAAAACTTATTTGTCCAGAATGTAAAAACGAAGTCGATTTATCTCGTTACCCAAACCTTGCCGTCGGTATGGTCGTAGAATGTAACCACTGCGGTATGACTCTTGCTATCAAGGAAATTGGCCCAGAGATTAAGAGTGAGATTGTAGACGAAGGCAAGTAGCTCTGACTGCACATCTACGCGAGCCTTTTTACCGTTTCCTCAATCATCCCCCTGAACCCATGTGACCCAAGAAAGACGATACAGTCGCCTTTTTTTGCATTTAAGATAAGGAAATTGACGAGTGATTCATCATCATCGAAGTAGGCCACGTCTTTGTGAGTTTTCATTATAACCTCAAATAATTCAGAGCCATCCATGGGCTTTTGTGTATCATCGTCTGCAATTTTGAGTTTAGTAAGACGCGGTACAAGTACGTAATCCGCATCTTTGAAGGCGTTGTCGTACTTTGCATTTGATTCTCTACTTCTACCACCACTATTTGGTTCAAATATGACAAAGATTTTTCCAGAATATATAGCCTTAACATTTTCGAGGACAGACGTAGCTTTTTCAGCAGAATGGGCAATGTCATCGATAACTGTGACACCACTCTTTGCCATTTCTCCATCCAGACGTTTTTCGAGTCGACGCTTTAATCCTTTAAATTGAGCGATCGCTTCAATAATTACCGTAGGTTCGATTCCAATCGAGTGAGCCATAGCAAAATCGCCGGTAATATTTTCTGCTTGGAATGCACCTATCATAGGTGAGTGAATCATGTATGTTTTTCCCGCATGACTAATGTTGAAATCGATTCCATTTTTTGATTGTTGAATATTACTAAAGACGTAATCAGCCTGATTTATTCCATACGTCACTTTTTTATGTGAATACTCTTTGAGTAGCTCAGTGACTTTTGCTTGATCTGCATTTGCTACGATAAGGCCATCATTCGGTATGCCCGCAATTAATTTCTTAAATACATTGAAATAGCTTTCCTCGGTCGGGTATAAGTCAGCATGATCCCATGAGACAGCAGTTAACAGGAGATGTGTCGGCTTATAATAAAAGAATTTTGGTGTGGTATCTGTGGGTGAACTCTTATATTCGTCTCCTTCAAAGACTGAATATGAGCTCGTCGTTAATTGTGCTGATGCATCATGAGACAAAGAAACACCGCCAAACATGTATGAAGGATCCAGTCCTGCTTTATCTAATATAAATGAAAGGAGGGCAGTGAGAGATGTCTTTCCCCACGTACCAGTCGCTACGATAGAATGTTCTCTGATGAAATATTTTCCAAAAACTTCCATATATCCGAGATGAGGAATGTTATGTTCTTTTGCATATAACGTCTCCGGGTTTTGGCTACCAGAAGCAGTTGTAATAACGACGAGATCTGGTACTCCATTTTCAATCATTTTCTCTGGGTGCCAGCCTGCATAAAAAGAGATGCCATGTTTCTCGAGTTCAGTCGAAACTGGCGGAAAAAATCCTTTATCAGAACCAGTAACTTTAACTCCAGCTTTATGGAAAGCGATGGCAAGGGCGCTCGTAGCGACGCCAGATATACCTATGACGTGTATGTGTTTGGGTAATGTATTCATTTTAATATTTCTTTAACTTTTTCCATGTCGTCTGACCACTTTTGAGTACCATTCGGCCCGCCGTCGAACCACTCGAGCCCTGCAAATTGTAATTTATACGTATCAGTTGGTCGTTGAAGGGAACCGAGGTAGATATATTTCATGCCTGATTCTTTTGCGTGATGGATAGCCATAATCATCATACCTAGACCCATGTCTTTCGATGCGGTATTAATGTCATAAAACGGATAAGAATAATGAAGAATATCTTTATTTGCATAAGTAATTGTAGCACCGACGAATGCATCAGATTGAGTGTATTCAAGGAGAGAGTTGAAATTACTCTTATTTGAATCAGTTAAAATCTCCTTTATTTTTTGAGCACTCATTATTCCTGCACCAAACTTTGTCTCATAAAAATCTTTTGCTAGTTTGCCCAAAGACCAACTATAATCAGTCAAAGGGAGGGGGTTTGCATCCAACTGAGTTATTGAGGCATTTTTTTCACCGTTTATTTTTCTAAGAATACGCCTATTTTCACTCGACAATTCAAATCTACTCAAATCAATGCGCACGCTCCTCGTCTGATGCATCACGCCTTTACCAATACGCGTAAAAACGTAACCCTGATTGTACATCCCAGTTACGGCTTTTTCAGAAAAATCAGTTATTGTTTTTTCATCCCAGTGTAGATATTCCATGTGTAGGAATTTTAATGAAGAGCCAACCAAAATCCGAATACAACGAAAATAAAGTGAATAACCCAGAATCTCATAACTGTTTTTTCTTCAGTCCAACCTTTCACTTCGAAATGGTGATGGAGTGGTGCCATAGCAAAGACTTTTCTACCAAAGAAATAACGTGAAGCAACTTGAATAACGACAGAGAACGCTTCGATATAAAACATAAAGCCAAGAAAGAAAAGAGAGCCAAGTTCACCGATAGCGAGTGTATTTACTGCAAGGAGTGCCCCGAGTCCGAGAGATCCCACGTCGCCCATCATGAATCGAGCCGGTTTTATATTGAAATATGTATAGGTCACCAGTGCGCCGACGGTTGTAGCATTCAAGATCGCAATTTCACCAAAACCGTTGATCCATGAGAGGAGAGTGAGTGCACTGAACGTCGTGATGAGCATGCCACCAGCGAGCCCATCCATACCATCAGCGATGTTAACTGCATTAGCGGTGAACATGACCACAAGGACGACGATAGGCATGATGAGCCAGCCAGCGTCAATATTAAAATCAAAGGGGAGATAGATAAAATGCCATGCAGGACCGAGCTTTGCATAGACCCACCACGCAGTGACTGCTCCTGCAATAAACTGGAGAATGAGTTTTTCGTGGACGAGGACACCGCGACGTGTGCGTGAGCCAAGCCACACAGACATGCGTTTGAATGCAGTCCAGGGCAATGTGACCACATACCATACACGCATGGTCCAGTCCTTATGAACACGGATAAGATTCAATACGTGACGGAGTTTGCGTGATTGGCGTTCAGCACCAAATATACTCATGAGATCATCGATAGCTCCCAACAGAGCAGAGATGAGCATGACAGAGACGGGGACCCAGGTAAAACTTCGCGACCAATTAAAGAAAAAAGTAATGACGGCAACAGTGACGATGACGAGCAGACCTCCCATGACGGGCGTTTGGGCTTTATACGCATGAGAACCTAAACCAGCGAGCTCAGTTTTAGCACCTTTGATGACGTGGAAACGATAGAGGATACGTGTCAAAAAGGGCACCCAGAGGAAAGAAACCACTGTTCCCGCCAAGATAAAACCTATGATATAGGCCAGATCAGCAGTGCCTTGTAGGATGTTGAGCATACCACTCAGCCTAACACATTTTTATATTATTTTGAATTATTAAATACCTGTAATCGACGCAGTTCAGTCTTTGATTTTTGCGCTCGGTTGAAAATACGATTCTCTTGTCCACTTTTTTCATTTTCAGTCCACATCTGCTCAACGAGCGGGGCGTCTGGCTTTGTCATTTCAATGATTCCCTGCTTGATACCAGTGCCGTATATACCATCTTCCGGATATGCCACGGCATGTGCATAATGAATGCGTGTTGGTACGAAATTTTGATACTCGACTTGATAAATGACGAGGATATGGTCACGATCAGAATTATCTGGCCCACCGACCATGGTAATCATGTCACCAGGTTGGATATTCTTTATTGGAACGATTTTACTATTTGCATCATCTGCCATCGTTGCAACATCACAGTTTTCGATTGGTCTGAGAGCGCATCTCATTTTTCCGACGAGTCCATGACAATTGATGAAATGAATATGCTTATCGAGATGACCTTTTTTCAGTTCTTCACATTCTGCATTCAAGACATAATATGCAAAAGCCGAACAATCAACGCCAATATTATTATCTGTTAAAGTCTTTTTGAGGAGTTCACTCGTAATCATCGATTCATCTACATGACCTTTGACCAAGATTCCTTTTATTTCTTCATATATTTCTTCCAGACTACCTTTGCCTATAGTGCTTCGTAGGGCTGCGCGTGCACGAATAGTCTTATTATTGAAATAGGGCACAGAGCATATGCCAGAACCCACCTTGAAATGGAGATATTGGTCGATAACAGATAAAGCGCGATTTGAAAGCGTTTTGGTATTCATGGTTTTGGTAGTGGAGTAGGTTAAAGTATAGCATTTGAGCCACCCGATCGAGGTATTGACATACACTATCATTAGTAGTATAATTGCGAGGTAGTTCTTTGAATGCTGTGACGAAGAGTCCAGCAAAAATAAACAATGTATACGAAAGGTGATAACGGTATGAAACCGATTACATCAGGACAGAAAGCGCAGTTGACTACGGTGATTCAAGACGCGGCTCGCAAGGCTAGCGATGAAGCCATGAGCGAACTCGAAACGAACGGTGTTCTCACTGGGGACAATGCTCAACGTATTCTTGGTATGGGCAACAAGCTGTCGCCCAAGATCCGTGACTTTGTGAAGCAATTGTTCGCCGAGCTTGCCGAAAACATCGCTGGTTGTCTCAGACTTATTTCGGGGGCTGAAACCCTCGAACTTGATCCGACCGACGGCAAGCAGACGATCGCCGATGCCGACAAGGTGTTCATGTGGGGCATCGACAGCGACTTCAAACGTTGGGGTTGCGATGTCAAAGCCAAACCAACCGTTGCGACGAAGGTCCAAGTCCATGAGATGATCAAAGACGGGACATTCGCCCAGATCTTCGGCGGGCTTTCGGATAACCTTGATGAGTTGTGCCTCACGCAGGCGCAGATCATCCAGTTCGTGCAAAAGCACAAGAAGTGGCTTCGCACGGATGGTTGGACAACATTCTTCCTGTTCAAGGTTGGTGATGAATTCTTTGTTGCCGACGTCTACGTGGATTCCGGTGGCACCCTCCGCGCCGATGTCTATCGGTTCTCCCGCGGCCATGTCTGGGATGCTGAGTATCATCGTCGTGTCGTGGTTCCGCAACTGGCACTCACACATTAAACTCCTTGAGCCTCTGGCTCTCAGTCCCTTTGACCCTTGTCAATTTATTTTGGCAGGTCGGAGGGATTTTTTTAATTCAGTAAAATGATATAATGGCGTTGCAATACATCGATGCGTTTCGGCTACGGCTCAAGCGCCATGATTGTGGAAATATAGGTCTGAGAATTTTGTTGGACATGTCTTACAAAAGAGGAGGTCTGTCTTTTCAAATAAAAAATAAAGCTAGTTGGTGTAATGGACTTGAGGACTTTAGGGTCTCGAATAAAATTCAATCGTCCATGATTTGGACTGTGGTGTGCAGGTAGGTTCGTTACACATATTCTTTATTGCCAACGTCAACGTGAATTCCGATGGCACCCTCAACGCCAATGTCAATCGGTTCTCCAACGACAATGTCTGGAATGCTGAGAATCATCATCGTGTCGTGGTTCCGAAACTCGCTATTTCTCCTGTCACAATCTGGCAGGAGTTTTTGATTTTTGCATTACAAAAATCATGTCAGAAGATTTTTAAACGCGCGAGCTAGAAGAAGTTTCTGATGTTTTTGTTGATAACCCTTTACGCCATCCTCCAAGCATTTTTCCAATTTCTTCTAATTTCGCTGATAATTCAATGTATTTATCATGCGGTATCAATTTTCCTTCCCATGCAAGTTGGGTGAAAAATTTAAGAGTATCTAATTTCGATATAATTTTGCCTAAAAGCGTTATCTTTGCTTCTGGAGCCAAATAGATGCAGGCAAAGCTTAGTTCCAGTATGTCCAAGAATACCTGCTCGATCTTCTGTCCGAGTCCGAATCGCTCGACTCGGGGGAAGTTCCTATGAAGCGTCAGCCAAAACTGGTATGCTTCTTTCTGTCTCAGAATCACGCTTGGGGAGGTTGTATGTATGCGGGGGGGGGTTACTTTATTGTTCATTGGATTATGGCTGAAAAAATAGTAATTACGTACAACACTATCATATCTCTTGAAAATCTCTATGAGGCATGGGAGGAATTCATGCGCGGAAAGAAAGACAAAAAGGATGTGGCGGAATTCGCTTTGCGCCTCTCGCATAATATCTTCTCACTCCATGAGGATTTAAAGAATAAAACATATCACCATGGCGCATATGTAGCATTTGCAATTAACGATCCCAAGCCGAGGAGCATTCACAAGGCGCTCGTTCGGGACAGATTACTTCATCATGCTATATATCGGGTGCTTTACCCATATTTCGATCGGAAATTCATCCATGATTCCTATTCGTGCAGACAATTAAAAGGCACTCACCGAGCACTTGATCGTTTCAATAATTTCTTCAGAAAAGTTTCTTGTAATGGTCGTAAAACATGTTGGGTATTGAAATGTGATGTGCGTAAATTCTTTGCGTCGATTGATCAATATATACTTATAGACATATTGAAAAAACATGTATCCGATCCAGACATCCTCTGGCTTGTCGGAGATATCATCAGTAGTTTTCATAGTATTTGTAAAGGGAAGGGATTACCTCTCGGAAACCTCACTTCTCAATTGCTTGTGAATATTTACATGAATGAATTTGACCAGTATGTGAAGCATGTTTTGAAACAAGAATTTTACATCCGATATGCCGACGATTTCGTCCTTATGAGTAGAGACAGAAAAATTCTCGAAAATGTGCTTCCTGAAGCTGATCTATTTCTATCAGGTTGTTTGAAGCTCTCACTTCATCCTGATAAAGTCTTTATTAAAACATTTGCTTCAGGCGTAGATTTCCTTGGCTGGGTTCATTTTCCACATCATCGGGTTTTAAGGACTACCACGAAAAAGAGAATGTTCAGGAACCTAAAAAACAAAAGTAGCAGTGACCAAGACAAATATGAGGCTACTTTACAGTCCTATCTAGGCATGCTTTCTCATGGCAATTCCCATAAACTAGCTGACGAAATTATTTCACCAAAACCCGTTTAAGAAATTATATCCAAAATTTCTTTTCCTCTCTTATTGAATCGTCCGTGTGTTTCCATGATGCCAAATGGACTTTGAATGCGGACAAGGTCTTCATTGTGCATGGTATTGGCGTATGAGAGTGTTGTGTATCCGAGAGATTCTATCTGGGCAATTTTTTCTGCGGGAACAGTTTGAGTTTTTCTGGTGATGCGCTGAAGGATCTGTGCACCATCATTGATAGGGATAAATTCATCTTTTATTTCTTCACCTTGCAAGGCTTTCACGTGGGCTTCAAATGTGGTCAAACCCTTTACACCTTGTGCACGGTACTGCTGTTGTAACTGTGATTCAAGTGTAGCTGATGCAGGTTGGCGAGCATTGATTTCGATAAGGTTAATGACATTATGATCATCATCACGGATAACATCTATACCAAAGAGACCGCGCCAACCAGCTATATTCATTTTTGTGCCAATTTTCTTGGCCATTTCTTGTATGTATTCTATCTCTTCTTCATTGAGGAGACTGTGTGTCAAACCCCAATCATTTCCCACGGTAGCGAACATATTATCGGTAAAAGGGAGAATGCCGGTTATTTGATAACTGATATTACCGACGAGGATTTTTTGCGCACCAACGACGACATTGACCGTAAATGATGGTCCACGGACAAAAGTTGTACGTCGTGCGAGCCGTTCAGGGAATCGCTGTTTGAGTGACTTCAAATCATTTTCAGAGTTGATTAATAGTGTTCCTCCACCAGTATGTCCATGATCCCATTGGAGGATAAAAGGCTCTTTGGTCCACGTGACGCTTTTGACTGGCATGACGGTATGTTGAGGTAAATATTTTTTACCGAGGTCACCGAGCCACTCAATTTGGCTTATCTTTGTCTCGATCTCTTCACCGAGAGATGCTTTTGGATTGATGATGTGCCAACCGTTAGTTACTGCAGTCGTCTCAACACGTGAACTGTTTTTAAAGACGAGCAGGTTGTTATTGTCGGGAGCCGGCTTATTATTTTCAGAAAATTTATTGATGAGATCACTCGTGCCCATCACTTTCGATGTAGCTTCTATGAGGGTGACGTAATCAGGAAATCTAGTCTTGATTAATTCTGAATATGGACATTTGTTACAGACTATTCTATATGATGGGCTTGGTTCCATACCGAGAGCTCGTTCTATGTCGCGGGTGATGTAGGTGATAGGTTTCATATGGACAGTTTACATTTTATAGGGAAAAGTGCAAAGTGTTTTTATTGATCATTGCATCATTGGCACTTGAGCATTATTCTGTTAAAGTTTCCTTATGTCATCCACCCTCTCCATCATCGGTACCCCTATCGGCAATCTCGAAGATATCACTCTTCGCGCTTTGAAGGTCTTAGCGAGTTCTGACCTCGTTCTCTGCGAAGACACACGCATGACCAAACGCCTTTTTGATCGCCATTCGATATCTGTACCAACAAAGTCCTATCATATGCACAGCACGATTTCTCGTGTGGACGAAATCATCAGGTTACTCAGAGAGGGTAAACATATTTCACTTGTTTCAGATGCAGGTACACCAGGTATATCTGATCCAGGTGCAGAACTTGTCTCGAGAATACGGAAAGAATGTGCAGACGATATAGCACAAGGTGAATTGAAGATAGAAGCAATCCCTGGACCCTCGGCTCTGACGTCAGCACTTTCAATAGCGGGTGTTCCGTGTGTCGACTTTACATTTCTTGGATTTCTTCCTCATAAAAAGGGACGAGAGACGTTATTTAAAGAAATTACGAATTCAGAACGTACGACTGTGTTTTACGAATCGCCACATCGGATCATGAAGACGCTTGATTCATTAGTTGAACATTTCAATTCACCAAAGGAATTCATTGCCAGAAAAGTAACGGTGTGTCGCGAACTTACAAAGATATTTGAAGAAGTAGTGGCTGGTACTGCTAATGAAGTAAGAAAATATTTTGAAGAGCATTCAGATAAAGTTAAGGGAGAGTTTGTAGTGATAGTGAGTAGGGAATAAGTCCGAATTTATAAGTTAATAAAAAAGCGCACCGAATTGCTTCGGCGCGGTGTTAATCTTCTTCATCCACACTGGATAGTTTTTCGCATTCGAAGAGTGCATGTACAGATGACACATCTTTGTCGCGAGTAGATATTGTTGCAGTCCCGTTTTTTGATTCAATGTGTGTCACCCCTACTTGATGTGGTGAGGGGTTAGATTTCATTGGAAACGGTAATACAAATTGTTCTGCCAGTTCCTCACGACTACCTTTGATTATTCTGTCAGCCTCAGTAATAAGATGTCCGTGGGCGTGGCTCGTCGTCTTGGGCGTTTCTTCAAAATGTCCAAAACGAACCATTGGTCCAATCATGATGCCTAAGTCAGTGCCTACGATGGTCATGTGAGTTACAAAACCAGCATACCATTGACGATTTTGAAAGAGCCGTATAACAGTTTTTTTCTGTGAGTACGGCGGGATGTCTGCTTCTCGAAAGGGAATAGATGCATTCATAGTCCGTACAAGTTAAATTGTGAGTGTACCGTCTAGCATAATCCTACCACCTTAAGCTATAATAATCATCACTATGTCAAAACGTCAAATAATTATGCTTCTCGGTGCGCTTGTTATCATCTGTGCTTTATTTTCAGGATTACCAACAGTCTGGAATACGATTGCGTATATCGTCATAGGTATTCTTATTATTTCGGTTGCGTATACCATACGGCCAATGACATTATCAGAACCAAAGAAAGAAACATCTGCACCATTTGTTGATGTTCATTCAGAAACACCACAACCTAATGAAGGTCACATCGTATAGTGCCAAAACAGTGATAGCGACAGTCGTCATTGTCGCTTTCAGTATCGTTACTAGCCTGATTGTCATCTCTCTTTTCTTGCCAACAGGAAAGATTTCATATACCACCATTTCATCGCCACTAGTGGCAACGACAACGCCAGCAACAACAACACCCATTGTCGCCTCAACGACTCCTGTTTTTATAGTCACTCATATTTCTCCTCCTTCAATAATCAAATCCGCCTATTTCACGAGCTGGTCAGCTGGTACTCCGTCATTCCAAAAAGAGATGTTTAGTCTTGTTCAAGGAACTGAGCTCAACAGCTTGGTTATTGATGTAAAAGATTATAGCGGTCGAGTTAGTTTTATAACTGACAATCCTTTGATTAAAGCAACAGGATCACCTGAAGAAAGGATTTCAGATATTGAACATATGATTGCGAAACTTCATGCACAAGGTATATATGTTATCGGTCGTGTCGCAGTTTTCCAAGACCCATTTATCGTCAAAGTACATCCTGAGTGGGCTATCCATGATGAAACGGGAAAAATCTGGAAAGATAAGGGTGGTGCATATTGGGTTGATCCAGACAGTAAAGGCATGTGGAACTATGTTGGAGAGATAGCCAAACAGGCGTATGCTGTGGGTTTTGATGAAATTAACTTTGATTATGTCCGTTTTCCTTCAGATGGTATTACCAATGCAGTTTTTGATAAATCAGCCAGTACAACCAAAGAAAGTGTTATTACTAGTTTCTTTTCATATCTGCATGACACACTTTCACCACTTGGTATTCCTATTTCTGCCGATGTTTTTGGTCAAACGACAAGCGATACAGGAGATATGGGTATAGGTCAGCATTTTGAGAACGTCCTGCCATATTTCAATTATGTCGATCCAATGGTCTATCCGTCACATTACATCACCAATTTTTTGGGCTTTGTAAAACCAGCACAACATCCGTATGCAATTGTCAGATACGAATTAGACTACGCAGAAGCACGTTCTCTTAAAGCTTCTGTTCTGACAATTACCATTGCTTCGACGACTGCTTCTACCACTACGACCACGACAAAAGTTTTGTATACTCCAGCAATTATTCGTCCATGGTTGCAAGCTTTTGATTTGGGAGCTATCTATACTCCAGATATGGTTCATGCCCAGATACAAGCGACAGCAGATGCAGGTGCAGAGGGTTGGTTGCTCTGGAATGCGGGGAGTGTGTATAACAGGGAATTTGTATTGCCTTTTGAATATGCAACGACAACGGCCAAGAGTATTTCGACTTCCACACATATCCAATAACCCCCTTGCATTATTTTTAAATAGTTGTACTATTTGCCACTGGAACTGATCAAGGAATGGAAACCTGGATACACCGTAAAGGTACAGTTCCAAACAGTAAATTGTTCGTTAAACAGAGGAAAATAGTTATGGCAAAGAAAATAGGAAAGTCCGCAAAAAAAAGTGGACACGCACTTACAACGACTGAGTTGATTCTTGGTCCATGGTTCAGTGCGGTTAGCCAGGAACAACAAAAGGAAATCGAAGAGCGTCGAGCGAGTCAGCGCATTCAAGCGGTAGCAGTTGGTAGCTGGGTTCGAAATTTCGCTCCTGCCCCTTGAATATCGGCTTCGGTTCTTGTTCTAATTCTAATGCCTTATAACCCAACTCGACGCCTGGAGGCCGTCGGGTTGGTTTTTTATTACCTATTATAATATGGTACAATAATCTCAAATTCCGTTATTTATATATATGGACGACAATCGCGTTACATATTTCGCCGAGACTGATGCCCGCAACAAACGGGTCAAATTCGGCATAAAATCTATCGATAGAACCAAACACGTCTACGTCATTGGTAAGACGGGTATGGGTAAATCCACTCTCCTCGAGAATATGGCCATTCAGGACATTCAGAATGGCGCTGGTATGGCATTCATCGATCCTCACGGCAAGACAGCCGACCTTCTCCTTGAATACGTACCAAAAGAGCGCATCCGCGATGTTATACACATTGCCCCTTTTGATACGGATTATCCTATTTCATTCAATGTGCTCGAAAGTGTTGATTCTGCAAAACGCCACCTCGTCGTCGGTGGTCTCATGAGTACGTTCAAGAAAATTTGGGAAGACGCATGGTCAGCTCGTATGGAATATATTTTGACCAATACGTTGCTCGCACTGCTTGAAGCACCTGGCACAACTCTCCTCGGCGTAAATAGAATGCTTTCAGATAAAGCATATAGAAATGAGATCGTGGCACAAGTTCAGGATCCATCAGTTAAAGCTTTTTGGACAAGAGAATTTGCTAATTATACAGAGCGTCAAGCCGCTGAGGCTGTGCCAGCTATCCAAAATAAAGTTGGTCAGTTCACCGCCAACCCTCTTATCCGTAATATGATTGGCCAGCCAAAATCATCTTTTGATTTCCGCAAAGCTATGGATGAGGGAAAAATTATAATCATCAACCTTTCAAAGGGAAGAATCGGTGATGAAAATATGAAATTGCTCGGAGGACTTCTGGTGACAAAAATTTATCTTGCTGCCATGTCACGTGCAGATGTGCCAGATCGTGTCATCAAAATGTTGCCACATTTCTATCTCTTTGTGGATGAATTCCAAAACTTCGCTAATGCTTCTTTTGCTGACATTCTTTCAGAGTCGCGTAAATATAAACTCAATCTCACCATCGCGCACCAGTATATTGAGCAAATGGATGAAAATGTGAGCGCCGCTGTTTTCGGCAACGTGGGCACCATGATCGTCTTTCGTGTTGGCGCTACTGATGCTGAAGCTCTGGAGAAAGAGTTTGCTCCACAGTTCACTATGGAAGATCTTGTTAACCTTGGTCAGTTCCAGATGTATTTGAAATTGATGATTAACGGTCTCACCTCTGCACCTTTTTCAGCTACCTCTATGCCACCGATAGCTCCGCAAAAGATTTCATATGTCAAAGAGATTATTGAAGCCTCACGAGAGCAGTTTGCTATTTCTCGCGCCACAGTTGAAGAAATTATTGCTAAATTTCATGAGGCAACACCGATGCCAGGAAAGAAGCAAGGAGAAGGAGGTAAGGAGAAGGTTCCGATGACAGGTGATTTGAGGAAGCCAGAGCAAAAGACAGTATCCACCCCACCCAAGCCACCTATTACTGCTCCAACACCAAAAGCCGAAATAAAACCTGCGCCAGTCGCAACTTCAGCGCCAGTACCTCAACAGAGATTTTCTTCGAATAACAATGAGTCGCGCCCACCTCGTGCACCAGCCAAACCTGACCCTTCTTTGAAAGATTCGCTTGCCAAGATAGAAGTGGCGAAAGTAGAAGAGGCAAAACATCAGCCTTTCAAAAAGGCGTTTACAACAGTTGTCCCTGTTCCACCTCCGATAAAGCCCGTGCCGCTTTCTTCTTTGAATAAGACTGATGTAAATACTTTAACACCTCAAAAACCAAAAGCTGATCCCAAAATTCCTACACCAGAGAATGTCAGTCAATTGAAGAATGCTCTGGCAGCCGCTTTGGCTAAGAACAAACCAATACCGGAAATGAAACCTCCGGTAGTTGAGCAAAAGCCAGTTGAAAATCAATCACCTTCAACTTCACAAGAAGTGTCCGAAGAAGTCCTCAAAAAAGTCCTGAAGATCGACTAAGCTTTTAGATACGCCAAAAGCAACCTCACATACGCTTTCGCTAGACCAACATAAGCCCTTGGATACTTCGTTCTATAATTCCAGACAATATCCAGTATCTCTTTCGCTGTGGTTAGGCGTTTTGTCTTTGTAATATTGCCACCATGAACTCGATATCCCGCAAGGACTTGTGGAATGTTCGTGAATTTACTCGTGAGTCCTATCTTGAGCCACAAGTCATAATCATCACAAATCTTATATGTAGTTGAATATCCACCACATGCAAGCGCAGCACTCTTTCTATACATCAAAGTCGATTGTGGAAATGGATTGAATTGGAGACAAATTTTTCGTATGAGTGAATCATAGACAGGGAAGAGAACCTTCTTTATTGGTTTTGACTCTGCATCGATGCGCATGATGCCACCACCCAACATACTGTAGTCTTTATTGACATCGAGAAAATCTACCTGCTTCTGAAGTTTATTGACGTCCAACCAGAGATCATCACTATCGAGTGGAGCGATATATTCACCTCGGGCAAGTTCGAGTCCCCGATTTCGCGTCTTAGCTATACCCAGATTCTCTTTGTTTTTGAAATACTTTATGCGGGATTCACCATCGATATAGTCCTTTACAATTCGTTCGGTATTGTCAGTTGAAGCATCGTCAACAATGACCATTTCCCAGTCTTTATATGATTGAGCCAGAACACTATCAATAGCCTCACGAATGTATTGTTCGCGGTTGAAGGTGACAGTGATTATGGAAACTTTGGGCGTATTTTGAGCCATAGAGATATTGTAGCACTAGAGACGTATTTTATTGAATTATGTTACATGCGTATCCAGGAAGAAGGAACAATGTCTTTGTAATTACTTTCATCTTTTAAAACCCAGCGCCGTGGCGCGATAACTATCTTATCTGGATTTTGATTGAGCCATGCCCCCCACCAACTGAAAGATGAGTTAGCTATCACATTGTGCTTACAGAGGCTCATCAGCATCAGTTCTTCATAGTCTTTGATATTCGGCGAAGAAACATACGTGACAGGATAGGGTATAGGCATATTTTCTTTAACCCACTCTACTTCATTGGAAAAGACGAATACGTGGATATCCGTTCCAATTTTTGAAGTGAGAGTCTCAAGTGCTTTTATATAGTAATCAATGGTGCATGTGCCCCAATACTTATTGGTTGCTGGGTCATGCACGTAATCACCGCGACGAATGTGCAGAGAGACCGATTTCGGAGTGTTTTTGATCATATTTGAAAAACTACGTGCTTCGCTCCCGAGGGCATTTTTGAGAGTTACATCACGACGAATCTCTGCCTCTTGATCAATGAAATATTTTTCAGTTTGAAAGAAGCCGTCAAGATATATATTTTGTTTATTCGAATTAAATATATTTTTATTGAAATTAGTGTTGAATTGGCGCAAAATTTTAGCTCGGAAAAATCTCCAACCTTTTGAAATGATTCCAAAAGGGTATTTAAGTTTTTTTATTTCTTCATTTGTGGCAATTTCAACATTGACATTAAATACATCCAAAGAATAACTACGCACTGTATCTATACCGTTATGTGCACTATAACCATTTATATCTAGTTTTATTTTTTCAGGTATAAACCCTTTTTGTTGTCGACGTAGTGAAAGAGCTCGTCCAGCTGCATATTGGAAGATTTGATTACCCAAGCCCCCTTTCATGTTTATGATGATCATTGATGTATATATTATCGTATGAGGTAAGATAAGAGACCAGTTTTCTCATTCGGAACAAAGAGAATATTCGTATATGTGTATGGTGGCTTCACGGTGCATCGCGTGAGGAAACCGTCATCTCTCATCGCATATGAATCATACTTTGATGCGAATAGTATATCAGATGATTTCTGACAGTTTTCCGCCCATTTTAGGTCACCTGCCATTTCTAGAGTGATTAGTGGTCGTGAGTCTTTCAATGTTTCTTTGAGTCCTTCAAGTATCTTATGTTCAAATCCTTCAGCGTCGAGTTTAATAAAGTCTGGTCGTATTATATTTTGCGCAAAGAAAGAGTCTAGTTGAATTGTTTTTGCAACGATTTCCTTAGGCTTAAATTTCAATATTGTGCCTTCGGCACTTGCACTGTTGTACGCTCCATACCCAGGGCCGTAGTCAGAAAAAGAGAATTCACCGTTTGTGTCGGATGCTCCAGCATTGGTTCTTGTCACATTATTCAAGTTGCTCGTATTTTTTTCTAATAATGAATGTGTCCAAGGCGTTGGTTCGAATGAATACACTTTACCGGTCTGACCAACGAGGTGACTTCCAAGCATTGAATAAAATCCAATATGCGCACCTACGTCTATGAATGTCGTACCTTCTTTGATATATCTGAGGAGGAAAGAGGTAAGATTGGCTTCACAAAAGCCATAGTAATAAAAAGTGTTCGCTTCGGGTAAGAATCCAGTCATTTTGTCTCCCCACAGTGTTTTGAAAGAGATTTTATAAGGCTTTATATGACTTATAGTTGCGAGGAAATAATAGGGCAGGGCTCGGATAGGATCTTTCAATAGTCTAGTAAGCCTACCAAGTGGGCGGAGCTTTTCTCGCTTAACTACTATTGATATAAGTTTATCTTTTTGTTCTGGGAGCATAAAGAATGGTTTATATTTCACCGTTAATTTTTTCTGCAAAATTAGCATGTAAAATCTGTTCAGGGATAATTCCTTTATTATCCAAACCAGAATAAAGATTTAACCATTCAGCAAAAGTTAATTCTTGGTCATTTCTCATTTCACCATAGCCCAGTCTTCGGTATTCTTTGTCCCTATAATATTTATGCCAATATATATTGAGGCTTTGTGAATCAAAGACACAAAAATTATTTGCATAGGCCTTCCAGCTGTCTGCCAAAGTCCACTTCAATTCCACCCCAATTTTTTCAAGATAGCTCGCGGATAGATATACCTCTGCCAATCTAGCTTTCGACCATTCACCAATAGATACGTTTTGATTAGGTAGGATTTTTTTGTCCTCAAATTTTATATCCCAATATTTCACCATATCATCAGTTGTACCAAACATAACTAAATCAGTGATGCTGTACGGTCTGTATTTAAAAGTATTGAGGCTTGGTATAGCAATTCTCTTATTTTGCAGTCCAGTATTTTGTACAGGGAATACTTTGAGTAAATTAACAAGAAATTCAAAAGAGTTTTGGTTATAGATTCTCAGATCAGTTCTAGTCTTCAATATGTAGTTAACTTTTAAATCCTCCGCCATTTTTACCGCACTCCGAGTAGATGCTATCTGAAAATTTATATTTGCAATACCAGGATATTTTGGTTTTTCATTTAAGATTATTTTGATTTTTTCAGATCTGATTTCATTCAAATAATCATTATCCTCGCCCGTCCACGTCGATAGAATGATCTGACAATTTCCAAATATTTTTTTGTATATTTTGATCGTATTTAAAGTAAATTTATCCTCTTTAAGCAAAGGCCCTTGGATAATTATAGCCACTTTCGGATAAGTTTTTAAAGTATCGGCCTTTAAACCAATATCTAAAAAAGACTTTGGTCGGAGATGGTACGTTATATAACTATTTAATATTTTCTCAATCAATTGTCTAGCCCAACTTCTAATATCGAGCACATTTTTATATATTTGTTTTATTTTTTTCATAAATAAATATCGTTAAGTCATCTTAACATATATACGATTCTAGGCTAGAATACGGCCATGAATACAAAAGATGTCCCAATACTTTTGATGCTTTTTAATCGTCCGGAGCATACTCGAAAGGTATTTGAGAAAGTTAGAGAATTAAAGCCTTCTCGACTTTTTGTTGCAGGTAATGGACCAAGGTCTGATGTGCCAAAAGATATTGAGCTATGTAAATCAGTACAAAATATCTTCAAAGAGGTTGACTGGGAGTGTGAGTTGCATACAAATTTCAATGAAACCAATATAGGTATGAATCCACAGTGGTATAAGGCTCTGGACTGGTTTTTTCAATTTGTAGAGAAAGGAATTATTCTCGAAGATGATTGTGTGCCACACCCATCATTTTTTAGTTATTGTAATGAACTGCTTACAAAATATGCAAATGACGAACAAATTATGCATATTAATGGTTCAAATTTTCAATTTGGTCAGAAAAGGGGAGATGCCAGCTATTATTTTTCAAAATATACTCATGTCTGGGGTTGGGCGACATGGAAAAGAGCGTGGCAGAAATATGATTTTGATTTAAAATCGTTTCCTGGATTTAAACAGAATAATGTTGTAGATACGATTTGTCCCGAGCCCAATGAAAAGAAATACTTCATGACTTATTTTGAACGCCTTTATTCAAAGGAAAATATTGATTCAGCAACGAAGTGGCTATATTCGATTTGGAATAACAAAGGTATATGTATCACGCCAAATGTTAATTTGATAACAAATATAGGTTATGGCCTGTCAGCTGGCAATACGATCTTTAAGGAAAAGACTATGGATCAGAGAGCATTTGATATTATGCCATTGATTCATCCAATATCTCATAATGTTGATATTGCTGCTGATAAGTTTACGTTTAAAACTGTTTATATGCGGAGTTTCTTTGAGAAAGTACGTTATAAGGTTATGATGTGGGTATCTCAAATATTAAAATAAATTATCATTTAAATATATTTGCCTCGAGACATTTTGTATCTAAATTGGTAGTTACTTCCATTTTTACCATTAGTAGGCCATATAACACTAAATGGTTTATCAAAACATGCTGCTATGGATGCACCTCCAGAAAAAGTACACACAAAATATTTGCATGAATAAATTAAGTCAATATAACCAAATAAGTCTTGTTTTTTTGTATCTATATATTTTATTTCGTCATCAATACTCATATGTCTTTTAGCTTCATTTTCAAATGAGTTTTCTTTGTATTTCCAACCTAATTTTTTACCAGTAATGAAGTTATTGTCTATCAAAATAGTTTTTTTGTATGATTCGATTACATTTGGCCTATAATATATCTCCGGTATTCCATTTCCAAGAAGACTAAATTGTTTCTCAAGTAATTCAATGATCGTTTTACCTCCTTTATTAGTTAATAATGTGTAAATTGATTTCTCTGATTCAAATGTATCAAAAGAAAAATACGGACCATTTTTTTGAGTCCCTTTGTAATATGGATTGATTTCAAAACAAAGTCTATAGATATCCTTATTGCGAATTATTGCAAGGCTTTGTTCAGAGAGATAAAAATTTATGTCATATTTCTCCTTGAGCAAGCGAGGGAGTGTGCTCCATACAAGACAATCTCCAAGTCCACCAAACTTTAAATCAACAATAATTCTTTTATCTTTTTTAATTTGTTCTATTGACGCATAATAATTTTTCTTTCTTGTACTTTCTTTAAAAAAATTTTTTATGCCAAGATAAAACCAATAAATCCTAGTTAATAAATTATATAGAAAATCATTTTTCTTGATTATTTTAATTATTTTTCTAAAGATCCTAATAATTATTGGAGATGATGATCCACGAACCACAAATTTTTTAGGAACTAATATCGATTTGACCAGATCTGTATTGATAATTTTCTTTATATTTTTAGATTTGTATAAAGACAAGGTCGTAGAAAATTGATCAGGATGACGTAATCCTCTGTCATATGCTAACAAAAAATAATGAAATGCTTTGTCGTAGTCTTTTTTTATTGCATATTCATTTCCTAACCAATAATAATCATATTTGCTAATTAAATTATCAGGAATATTTTCTATCTCGGATACTCTTATTTTTTTAGTATCCCTTTTTACATATTTTTTGTAATCTGATGCCAAAATATTTTCTTGAGTTGATAATTCATTGAAGATATTCTTTTCGTCGTTAATATCAAATTCAAAAATATAATCTTTAACTGAATCTTCAAAAATATAAATAAATTCAGACAAAATTAAAAACCAGTTATAATTTACTTTTCCAGATTCATATTCACGAACATAATATGACTTGTTGTTATGAGTACGATGAAGATATTCTGTATTTGGACATGTATATGCTACTAATCCATTCATTAAGAACCTCCAAGCAAAAGACTGTGTATCAAAGCCATGTTGGGTTGGATAACCACCAAGTATGTTAAAGGCCTCTTTTGTATGCATGAATGTAGAATACAATGAACAATACGAATCTTTTTGGAATAATGCTTCTAGGGGTATTATCTGATCTACATAGCCGAAGGTGTGTAAAACAAAGATATCGTTAACGTCATCACCTTTAAATTTTCTCGACTTGTGTATACCGACACCATCGCATATTTCTCCATGATTTCTCTTTTCTAACAAATATTTAAGCATTTTTGATAAAGTACCTGGTCCTAACATATCATCACTATCAAGACAAAATATGATATCTGCTTTAGCGTGTTCAACTGCTTTATTTCTTGTAGCTCCACCACCTCTATTTTTTTCATGAAAAAAAATGCGTATAAAACCATTTTTATTTGCCTCTGACTCTTTCTTTAACCGTTCCATGACATTTTTTGTAGTATCCGTTGATCCGTCATCAACCATTACAATTTCAAAGATAAAACCAGCTTCTTCTAATCCTTGCGTATAACAAGATTTAACTGCTTGTTCAAGTGTCTTTGAGCAGTTATAGCAGGGGATGATTATCGTGAGATCTGGTTTCATAATCTTTTATATCGTTTTCTTAACAATGCATACTATCTGGGCTAACGTGTCTTCTTTTTTTGTTTGATCGACTGCTTCATATCGAAGAATGAGCGGCTCGAGAAATTTTATATTAACTTTTCGACGCTCAAGTCCACGATAGTATCGTACAAATTGCCTCATAATAATTCCAGCTTTTTTACGTGGACCAAATCTGAAGATACGTCGATCATAGTTATGATCCTGGAGAGCTATCTTCATGATATGTCCGCCAGGTAATGATTGTGCAAGATCTAATACGTTGATAGATTTAGGAGACCAACTTTTGGTCTTTGATATAGTAAAAGTAGCCTTATGGTCGGGGTTGAAACGACTAGGAAAGACCCCTTGTTCATAGAGATCTTCTTCAGGCACCATAAAGAAAATATAACCGCCAACTTTAACAAGTTTCCACCATTCCAGTATTGCTTTACGAGGTTCGTGCATATGTTCTAGACAATGAGAAGCATAGACAAAATCGAATTGTTCTTTTACGAATCGTGAGATGATATTTGCGTCGCCATCTTCCATGTCAAATCCTTTTACGTCTGGTAGTACTGGATCGTCTGATGGACCAATATCGATACCTCTACCTTTAAGTACCTCGCGTTCAAGTGAACCTTCCGCCCATATTTTTCTTGATTTTGATGTTTCGTTCATAATTATTATATATATTTAAATATAGCGAATCCTATACTCTCTGGCTGGTCAAGTTCAATTATTTTTTTCCAATGGGGATCATTCAGTATGATTGGCTTTACTTGCATTGTCTTCTCAGTTTTCCAGTCATGTAGGGCCAAGATAGTACCATTTCGAAAATATGGCTTGAAAAAGTTATATTGTGCAAGTGTTTGTTTACCGTCTTCAGCTCCGTCAAGAAAAATTATGTTAGTTTTGTTTGACTCTCTGAGAAATTTTTCAAAGACTGTAGGATTGGAACTATTAATGAATTCAACAAAAGGGAATTGCCCTTTTAAATATTTTTTATACCTGCTTTTGGCTTTATTGAACAAAAATTGATCACTTTCTATGGTGAATAATTTTCCCTTGTTATTATCTTTCAAAGCTTTTGAAATAAAAAATGTACTACCACCACCAGTATATGTGCCAATTTCAAAGCAATAGTCTGGCTTTGCCTCTTTTACTATATTATATAAAGCCTTACGTTCAGCTTTGTACATCTGACCAGGTAGAAAGAAAGATCCGTCAAAGAAAACCCTCTCACCTTTTGATTGGAATGGTCGAATAAAGAGAATATACAAAATCATTTCAAAACGGTTTAGTTCTTGAAAATTATGAAGAAGTTTTTCTTTTAGTGTCAGTTTCATACATTTATTAAACTTTATTGATTAATCCTTTAAAACCATGATGTAATATTCTATATAATAAGGTTACTTTTTCCTTGCAACTAAGCATCGATATGAGAATTATACTTGTGTGCAAAAATGGTTTATATGCTAACCACCAATACCTATCGTTACTTTTGCACAAAAGGTACCATCTACCGATCAATGCTTTGGTGAAAGATATAGTATCATAAGCTCCCACTTTGATGTTAGCTGCGTTTATCTTTTTGAACCAATTTGTTATGTATTTGAGGTATGAATTTGATAATTGGTATTTTCCAATACAAAAGAGATAATGATTATGTAGTTCTTCATCAGAATATTCAAATTTTAGTTTGTTTAGCTGGTATCTACATATTTCTTTTATTGATGTTTGATGTAAGTCTTTGAGTCTGTAAGTGGTATTTTCTCCATGATCTCTGATTTGTATTAAAACCTCAGGTAAGTTCCATACCTTACTTTTTTCAGCAATTTTAATCCATAAGTTGTAATCCTCTGCATAATACAAATTCACATCGTATCCAGCATCTGGCAGCATTGATTTTCTTATCATTGTTGCCGATTGTGCAAAATAATTATTAAAAAATAATATTACAGGTATATCAGAAGCTTTTGCGGGGAAACGCCATACATCTCCATACTTTTCTGATTTTTTATCTATCTTCTCCACAAAAGAACCAATCAATCCGAAATCTGGATTAGTATCAAGAAAATCTACTTGTTTTTGTAACCTAGTTGGATACGAGATATCATCACAGTCCAAGTTTGCTATATACTCTCCTCGAGACAACTTAATTCCGTAATTTCTAGCTACTGAGATTCCCAATTTGTCACTTTTAATAAGTTTTATTCGCTGATCAGAATAAGATTTCACTATATCAAAACTCTTATCTTTACTATCCTTATCTTCATCTAAAATTATCAATAATTCAAAATTAGTAAAAGTTTGACAAAGAATACTATCAATAGCTTGTTTGATATATTTCTCGCCATTATATACAGGCATAATTACAGATACTTTTGGACTATTATTCATTTCTTATTATAAAATTTAGATTTACTTCCTGATGAACGCCAATGTTATTGAAGCCAAATAGTGTCTTATAATTTATTTGATAACCATCATTCCATTTTCTAAGCAATTCATCCTGATGAATTTGACCGTGACGATTATGAATCTCACTTTGAACTTTATTACAGGGAACATTAAATAGTCTTGATTTTGTATAGGCCAAGCCATATCTCTGCATAAATATTGGATTAAATATCTGCAGGTTACCTTCATACGTATTTGGGGAGTTGAAAGTAATACTTTTTGTCATAGCGAGAATCTCCTTGGTCGAGAAAAGATGTCCATCTACAGACAATGGATATGCCCAATCGTATAATCCACTACTCCATCGCCAACAGATTTTGTCATTTTGTGATGGTAGTTGCAGGAATTGAGGTAGTGGTTGGGATTTATTTATGGTATAGGCGAATGTAAGATTTTTTCCCAACCTAAGACTGAGTATGTATTTCAAAGGATCAATAGTATTGAAATCATCAGTATCAATATTTTCAATAACCAAAATATCATCAACAAGAAAAAATAACTTATTAGTTTCAATATTTTCTATGATATCTGTTAATTGAGCGGCAAAAGTGGACTTTTCTATTTGTTTAACAAAATTAACTTGCTTATTAGAATATATTTTTTTGAGCTGCTCGTAAGCTTTTTCATGTTCTAAACTAGTGCTTCGATAAAGTATAAAAATAGGTACTTCAGGGTTTACTTTTTCAAAGATAGATCCAAGTAGGGCGTGAAGTTGAATAGCTCGATCCATTGAAAATATAATACAACTCGTGCCAACTAAGAATTTCTTGTCCTCTTCACTTACTTCAGAGTAAAATGAAGCAAGTATCTTTGGTTGATTAACATTGTACGCTAATTCTCTTTTGTATATTAATTTTAGACCAATAAAAGCTAGGATTGATTTGATTTTCGCTATAGTTTTCATGACATTCTTATGATTTGATAGAAAAAAGGTAATAGTTGTTCCTCATATACTCAGTTTCTTTATTATATATTTTTCTGTAAGATGCTCCGATCTGTGCAACATCTTCCGCGTATTTAAAATTCTTATCTGCTTGTTGATATGCCATGAGAAGGTAGGTAGCATTAAAGTAATTTAAGGATTTTATTTCTTTCTGCATAGTTGAGGTAGTTTCTGATAGAGCCCACGTACTCAAAAATAAGTCAGGTTTTTCACTTGACAAGTTATTTAGAATATCTAAATTAAAGGGGATTATGTTTATCGCACCTCTCTTTATTTGGGTTTTTTTGTCAATAATTACATTAACATTTGTTTTTCCGAAAACTGTCTTTAGGTATACAGATTGGATGAAAGAGAAAACTGGTAAGTCGATCAAGATACAAGTGCTGTCAGGATTAATTTTTTTGAATATTCGTATAAGATTTCCATAACCAGCCCCAAATTCAATAATAGTCTGTATACTCTCTAGGGGCACTTTTGCTTCTATTGAGAATTTTGCAAGATGATATAGATGGTGAATGCTATTTGATGATGTTCGATACTTCAAGTCAGCAATCATAGGGCTACCAACACTGATTTCTTTGAGGATTTTTTTCAATGTACTTTTGGGATATATCTTCTCAAGATACGCCAGTTGATTATTTTTCCAACTATATATTGTTCCAATAAACATTGTGGCTCCGATAACATGATGTCGAAGAAAATTAAAAGAAAAATTACTTTTGAAATAGTTATCGATAACATCGAGATTATGCTGCCATTCAGGCATTATGTATTGTTGGTCGATAGTAAGGTTAGAGTTGGTGTACTGCGACACTTGTTCCATATATATATTTTTAAATTCTTTACTAGATGCTATATCCCAAAGCTTAAAAATTGACACTAATAAAGTCTGTGCTTGATTTACGACAGAAATAGCGAATACAAGCGCAGAATAAGGGATTATTTTCTTTACTATTTTCTTCATATTTTTACCTCATTCCTGTCAATTTTTTGTATAAATGCATTTAAATCTTCTGGTGTACCAATGCCATGCATTCTTTTGATATCTATTGAATTGATAAAAATATCTTTGGAATCAATTATAAGTTCATTATATACAGGACATACATAGAACTCATTGTTATGTCTTATGCCTTTCTTGATCATGTTTTGAGCTCCTTTGACGAAATCACTACCTTTCTTAAAGTGATAAATACCTACAGTTGCATGAGGGGATATAACTTTTTTTTCTGCAACCTCCAAGACTCTTCCGGTTTTATCGGTTCGAGCGTAACTCCACTTGGGGTGACTGGCTGCAAAAGTCATAATTAGGCCATCTTTCTGTCTTCCGGCAGACGTCTTTCGAGCAAATGTTATAAAATCATCTATACCACCAGTAATGTATTGATCAGAATTTGCAATGATGAGGTCGTCATCATTATTTATGTGTTGTACAGCAGTTAAGACAGTACAAGCAGCACCTTCTGTCATTCCATCAATCTGTATCAATTCAAAATTATTATTAGTTGCTCTTTTGAGGACATTATAGACATCATATTTTTCACAGTGTTCTTTTTGGGCAATGAAGATGAACTTATGGTCGCAAGAAGGGCGAAGATTATTGATTACAACCTCTATCATAGGCTTACCTTTTATATCGATTAGAGGTTTAGGAAAAGTATATCCTTCTTGCTGGAAACGAGAGCCACGACCAGCCATCGGTACTACGATATTGAGTTTCTTTGCTGATTTTTTAGCTACTTGTTTTGGCTTTTTCATAGACTTGTTGTTAATTTAATAATTGCAAGTATAGGTCTTTCACAGTGTTAAATCAAGAAGAGAATAGTTGCGGTAGAATCTAAGGGGATATATAATCACCGAGTTAAAATACTAATAATTTAATATGGAATTTATAGAAAATAGAAAGAAAGCGATAAAAGATTTATTTTTAGGAAAAATATCCTTCTGGGTGATGATTCAACTCATGTTGCCACATTACATGAGAACTTTTACGGAGTTTGAAAGGGGAATAGTGATTTACAACCAATATCACGTTGAGCTTATAAAAAAGAATGCTACGGTAGTTGATGCAGGAGCAAATATTGGAGTATTTTCTATTTTTGCTGCAAAAAAACATCCAGACGCAACTATTTATGCCTTTGAACCTACGCCATCGACTTTCAAAAAATTGCAGGAGAATACGGCAAAATATCCAAACATCAAGTGCTTCAATTATGCATTAGGTTCTACGAACGGCATGGTTAATATTGTCGATTTAGGTGACTTTAGTGGACTCAATCATATTAGTGATACTGGTATACCTGTCGAGATGAAAACTATTGATTCATTGAATATTCCTATGAACTTTTTGAAAATGGACACAGAAGGGTATGAAGCAGATATTATCAAGGGTGCGACTGAGACGATAAAGAAGTATAAACCTGTTATTGCAATGTCGGCGTATCACAAACCAGAAGATAAGACGGAGCTTCCTATATTGGTAAATAGTATTACTCCATATGTCTGTGTGCTGGAGCACGATTGCGAGGAAGATTTCATTTGTAGACCGAAATAAATTCAATTTATTCTTTGTGATTTAAAGTTGTCTGATTTTACTTCGCCATTGTCGCGACTTCATCAGGGTAGTCAGTGCAGATGAGATCTGGTTTGAGGGCTACGATTTCCTCGACACGTTTTTTCCAACGTGTCTCATGTGGAGTGGCGTCAGGATGAGATTCACCACCAAGAAGGCCTGGCGACGTGCCATGGAGCTCTGGAGTTACGAGACCAATCTTCAAACCTGCCTCGCGAATACGTTGGAACGTTTCAGCGGTGAGGAATTTCTTTTCACTATCATTCTCATCGCGGGTGTCCCATTCATCGAGCCATGCCCAACTGAACAAGTCTTTGTGTGCAAGTAAATCATCGATGCTATAGAGTGTGCCACCAACGACTTCGTTGTAACGCTTGATGTCGTATGGGTGCGATACTGACGCTGCGATTGAAAGATATGAGTTCTTCAACTTGATATATGTCGCTGTCTCAATAGTTGCATCGAATAATATATATCGATTCAGATTTCGATTTTTAAGTATTTCAAGTAACTTATCGATACATACTTTAGTTTGAGAATCTTTTTTAAGATGAATAGCAGATATAGTTTCTTTTGTTTCGATTTCAATCATCGAAAGTAGTTTTGAGACCGTCACCATTTTTCTTTCGTTATTTTTCGTTATTTTTTCATGACTGACTAGTATAATTCCATTATCCGAAAGTCTAACATCAAATTCAAGTCCATAGCCACGCTTAAGTTGGTTACGAAAAGCTTCTTCACTACTTTCGCTAGGGAAGTTTGGTATAGATGGGTCAAGTCCTCTATGAGTTATGACTTTCATATTTTTAAACCAAATATTTATCCCCCTTCACCGAAGGGGTCTTTACCACGGCAGTTCCACCATCTTCCAAACATTCAAAATCGGTAGGTACTCCAGGTTCAAGATGTATAACATCTCCTTTTTTAACGATTTCTCCATTCATCTTGAAAACACCACTAGTGATAACCGTGATTTCATCGGCAACTTTATGGACATGTTTCGCTTCTTTTTCACCTTTAACATAGTCGCGCACCATGAATTCAAAATTTTTTGTGTGCAAGACTGCTGGATCGAAATCACCAACAATCCAACTACGAGTATAGTCTTTTATATTATATTTTTTCATATTTATAATATATCCTCAAAAAGCGATAGATGAACATCTTCTGTACCACGCACAATAATTACTCGTGCACCACTATCTTGCGCGGCTTTAATTCCGTGTGGTGAATCTTCCACAATAATCACTTCCTCAGGTTGAACCTTCAATTTCTTCATAGCTGTTAAATATATTTCAGGATGTGGTTTTGGGTTTGTAACCTCATCATTACCAATAATAAGATCAAAATAATCAAAAAGATGTGCAGACTTCAACATGAGATGCAAAGTTTCTTTGATTGAATTGGAACAACAAGCAATGAGTAAACCACCTTTTTTTAAATGTTCAAGGAGTATTATCTTCGAATAATCTGGTTGACAATATTTCGGTATGATTTCTTTGGTATGTTTTTGTTTGACGTCGTTGATGAATTCCCTGAGTCCTGTAGGGAGACGGCCTTGTTTTTCGAGTTCTTGCAATTTTTTGCTTGTTGGCAATCCATTGAAATATGACTCATGCTCATCACGCCCAATATGCGCACCAAAAAGGCTCAACGCTTTGTTGAGAGATTCATAATGACCTTCAGGCATATTGACAAGAACACCGTCGAGGTCAAATAAAACAGCTTTATATTTCCTTGTTTTTTTTGGCATGTTATTTTTGCAGCCTTAATTTTCTCATAGCAACTTTAAAAAAATTTTCGAAATCAGTCCAGTCTGTTGTATCAAACAAACCAAATGATTTATAAAGAATCAGATACAAAACTACCGAACATCCACCAATCATTAGTAGGGTTAACATATTTACAATAAGTGGTGAAAGTAAATATGCATCAATAATCCATATAAGTAAAGAGGTGACTAATGTTCCTGTAATTTTCTTTACATAGTAGTGGCCCCTGTTTGATAGGGTCAGATATTTTTTTTCAGTATAGTAAAAAATATACATGACAGGTAATACTGATAATAAATAAGCCCACGCTGCACCTGTGATGCCATATTTAGGTAATAATATAAGTAATAGAATAACGTTTATAATTGCCATTATCACAGACATGATGGTTATAAATTTAACTTTATTAAGACCTAGGAGAAAATTTGATAATGGTCCCAAAAGGGCTAAAATAAAATTTGTGAACGCTAAGATTATCAGTATATTTGCTGAATTATCAGCAAAATTTATACCAAGCCAATAAAAAAGTATTTTATATGAAAATGCAATTGTTGTTACAGTGAAAGCGGCACTCACTATAGTAATCAGTCGGAAGGACCGTACGTACAATGTTTCTATTTTCAGTTTATTATTCTCACCATCTAACTGTGATGTCATTGGAAACATAGTTGCCGCTAGCGTGTTCGCTATACCGGGTATTCTGGTTCCTATACTTATAGGAATACTGTAGTACGTTAAATTACTTGGTCCTGCATAGAAGGGGATAATGAGGCGGTCAAGAGAAGAAAATGTTGTACCACCTATATTATTTATGAATACGATAAGTCCAAATCTGTAACAATGTTTTATTTCTTTTGTATTCCACCCAAATCGAAATGTAGCTTGAGGTAGTAATTTTTGTATTATATAGATTGTTATTCCGCTGAATATCACTCCATAAAAAAGTTGTATAAGCAGCATTGACGCTATCGATCCTCCTGCCATGACTACAAATAATATGGTAAGGCTTGATACTGCTGTTGATACTATGCCAATTTTATTACTTATATCAAATCGTTGTAGAGCTGCAAGTATAATATTGTATGTCGCTGTAATTGCTCCTACCATAAACATTAATCCAGCAATAAAGAAGAGAGATGAATATGCTTGATAACTAGCAAATTGTGTTGGTAAGAGATGTGGACCAAAGAAACCAATGCAGGTTAGTGAAATAAAACCCACCAAACCTATAATAAATGAAAGAGAATTTGATGAGTGGGTGAGTATTTGCATTGATGCAAAATCTTTTTTACCCCAGTAATATGACATGTGTTTTGTAACAGCTGTATTTAGTCCGAGATCAAGTAAACCGAAGAGGCCTGAAAGTAATGTAATAAAAAGGAATATACCATAATTTTTCACCCCCAAATGCAGTATAACTATGGGTGTAACGACTAAGCTAAAAAACATTGGCCATATATAGCCCACAATGCTGTAGCTGATATTCTTGAATGTCTGGAAGGTGAGGGAAGTGCGTTCCATAGTCTTATTGAATAATTTATACTATCATGTATTACTATTTATGGCTTTAAATCTCAGTAAAGTAATGTTATATTAGTTTGATTATGATTAAAAATATAATTACTCGCACATTACGTTTGTTGATTCGAATAACAAATAAAATTGCTAAACAATTTAATTATAGCATTTTAGCTATCAAGCTTAATAATGGTAAATCTGGATTACCATATGAGCACGTTACTCCAGGTGGAGGTTATGCACCTTGGCTTGTAGACACATCTTTTAATGAGATATATAGGAAGATAAAAGATTATACTATGGTTGATAAGTATAGATGTTATGAATTATGGCAACTTGTACAAGAAAGTGCCAAATTAACAGGAGCAGGGGCTTTGATAGAAATTGGTGTTTGGCGTGGCGGAACAGGGGCATTAATTGCAAAAAAAGCTCAAGAAATAGGGATTAGTGACACAGTATATCTCTGTGATACTTTTACTGGAGTTGTAAAAGTCGGTAAGAAAGATTTGTTTTATAAAGGAGGTGAACATAATGATACATCAGATAGTATTGTCACCAATCTTACGAGTGAGCTTCGATTAGATAAAGTCAAAATCCTCAAGGGAGTTTTTCCAGATGAAACTGCTCAATTAATTGATCAGGATAAATTTAGGTTTTGTCATATTGACGTTGATATATATAAGTCCGCTAAAGATATAGTTGAATGGATTTGGCCTAGACTTAGTGTTGGTGGAATCATTGTTTATGATGATTACGGTTTTGAAAGTTGTAGCGGTATAACCGCATTTGTTAATGAGGAAAGGACAAAAAAAGATCGTGTAGTGATTCATAATTTGAATGGTCATGCGGTTGTAATTAAAATAATGTAGTTTTTCTTCAAGGTTGAGTATTTACTTCATATTCAGTATGATGTATGAATTATCTATTAATCAGCCACACGTTAACCTTATCCACATGCCTCTCAAATCCATCACCAGATTCTTTGCGCTCGCACCACTGTTTCTCATACCATTTTTCCCACTTATTGTCGCTAACTCCTATTTCTTTCCATTCATTACAGGAAAAGCGTTTTATTTTCGTATACTTGTTGAGATAGCTTTTCTCTCATGGGTCATACTCGCGTGTCTTGATGCGAAATATCGTCCAAAGTGGAACAAATTTACGATTGGTGTCACTGTTTTCACTCTCGTTGCTCTCATCGCGGATCTTCTCGGTGCCAATCCTATTCGCAGTCTCTGGTCAAACTTCGAGCGTATGGAAGGGTGGATTGTCATTGTTCATCTCTGGATGTTCTACATGGTTTCAGTGCATGGTTTCGGGGTGGGTGATATTGGTAGAAAAATGTGGCACAACTGGATCAATACATCCATTGGCGCAGCTTTTCTGGTTGGTTGTTATGGTTTTGCGCAATATTTTGGTTGGGCAACTATCCACCAAGGTGCGAACCGTGTCGATGCTTCTCTCGGTAATGCGGAGTACATGGCGGTTTATATGCTCATCAGTGCTGGTTTTGCCGTATATATGCTCCTCGAATCAAAAGTTCGTCGTGGTGTAAAAGGATTCAAATTGTCAGCACTCGAATGGTTCTATGCTGCACTCGCCGCCGCTTTCTCTTTCCTCCTTATCGAAACTGGTACTCGTGGTACGACATTTGGTTTGATTGGCGCTATCATGCTCACTTTATTCCTTTATGCTATTTTCGGAGCTAAAGAAAATAAAAAGTCACGAATTGTTTCAGGCAGTATCATTATTGCTATCTTTATTCTCGGTGGAATTTTCTGGGTGGAACGTGATTCTAAGTTTGTTCAAAATAGCCCAGCTTTGAGTCGTATCGCAACAATTTCACTTAATGATATTACAACTTCAGGTCGTGCGTATATCTGGCCAATGGCTATCAAAGGAGCTATAGAACGCCCAGTTCTCGGTTGGGGTCAAGAGAATTTCAATTATATTTTCAACGCCAATTACAACCCAAAGATGTGGGGTCAAGAACAATGGTTCGATCGAGCTCACAGTGTGTATCTCGATTGGTTAATTAATGCTGGTATCGTTGGTCTGTTGGCGTATGTGGCTTTATATGTCCTCTTCTTGATGTCAGTTTGGAAATCAACCCTTACCGTTTTGGAGAAAAGTGCTCTTACTGGTCTTCTCGCCGGCTATGCCGTACATAACATTTTCGTCTTCGACAACTTGGCGAGCTATGTTCTATTCTTTGCTTTGCTTGGTCTTGCAACTTCGCTTATGTCTGCTTCCAAGACAACATCTTCACCAAAACCTCCTCGCGAAATCAGTTCTGAAGTAGTGGAATATGTCATTGCTCCAATCGCCATTATCGCCCTCATCTTCGGTATCTATTGGTACAATGTACGTCCAATTCAAGAAAATACTCGTCTCATCACAGCACTCCAATCATGTGGAGGGAATAGTGTACCAGATGCTTTATTATTCAATAATGCGTTGGCAGTCGGTGCATATATCGGTAATCAAGAAACACGTGAACAAATTTTGTCATGCGCAGGTCAGGTCATTAACGCTCAACAAATTCCAAGTCCAACAAAGCAAGCATTTTTCGATTTAGCTACAAATGCCATCAATGATCAGATTGCCGCAACACCTAAGGATGCTCGTATATATACTCTTGGTGGATCATTTTACGAACAAGTAGGAGATTTTAATCAAGCACTCCCAATGCTTGAAAAAGCTCATCTCCTTTCACCAGCAAAGCAAAGTACTGATTTTGCTTTAGGTACAGCTTATATCAATCTTGGACAGTATGACCAAGCATTAGCAGTCTTGAAGAAAGCGTATGAGTCAGATACTGCTGATACAGATGCAAAGTCGGAGTATGTCATTGCTCTCATCGTTTCAGGTAATGATGCACAAGCACAGACATTATTCCCAAATGATGCGGTATTCAATACTTCTGATGCCGCTCAAGCGTATACCATCTCGAAGCAGTATACGAAAGCGATCGCTATCTATCAGAATATGATGGGTACGAGTACTGATAATATAAATATACAAACTAAGCTTGCTCAAACACAATACGCAGCAGGAGAGATTAGTGCTGCGGTAGCCACACTTAGACTCATACAGAAAAATCACCCTGAATATGCAAGTCAAATAGATGCGGCTATCAAGCAGGTTCAGAAGTAGTAAATCGGGCTATTATTGCATACTGAAAAGGAGTCGTGATACAATATGCTTGTGAGTACCCTAGGTGGGCACTCTCCAATAAATGTCTCGCAAAGTGCTGCCCTCGGCAGCCTTTTGCGTTATAGGCTTTTGAACTTTGCCTTTTGGCTTGCTATACTTATCAGCAGATTGCACCAAATGACGGCGAGCGGCTGTACTCACATTATATTTAGACATATTATTTGGAGCTCACACCCGCTCGCCATCATTGGGCGCAATTGATTTGTGTTCAGTAGTTATGAAAATTTTAGAGAATATAAATTTAGCAGAATATACAACCTTCAAGATTGGCGGGCCAGCCCGTTTTTTTTGTATTGCTGAAAGTGTTGATGATGTAAAACAAGCAGTTACTTTTGCTAAAGAAAAAGAAATACCATTTTTTGTTCTTGGTGGCGGATCAAATTTGCTTGTATCAGATACTGGATTTCCTGGTTTGGTTATTAAAGTTGAAATAAAAGGAATTGAAGTTCGTGGCGAAATAATTTCTGTGGGAGCAGGAGAGCCATGGGATGATTTTGTTGAATATTCAGTAAAAAATGGTTGGAGTGGTCTGGAAAATTTATCTGCAATACCAGGCACTGTTGGTGCGGCGCCTGTTCAGAATATCGGTGCATATGGTACTGAAGTTGGTTATTTCATTTCTTCTGTGCACGCTTTTGATACAAAGGAAATGAAAGAAGTAGAGATGCTTCCACGTGATTGCCATTTTGGTTATAGAAATAGTACGTTCAAGCATGAAAAAGGACGTTATGTCATCACTTTTGTCGATTTTAAATTAAAGAAAGATGGAAAAGTAAATATTGAGTACAGAGATTTGAAAGAGTATTTTGAAAATAATAACCAAGATACAATAACCAATAACCAAAGAATCGCACCATCGCAAGTCCGTGAAGCTGTCCTCGATATTCGTCGGAACAAATTACCTGATTGGAATAAATGGGGAACTGCCGGTTCATTTTTTAAGAATCCTGTTGTTTCAAAAGAGAAATTTAGTGAATTGAAAGAAAAATATTCAGCACTGCCAGGATTTCCTGAAGTTGATGCAAATGGTCATCAATTGGATCAAGTCAAGATTCCACTTGGCTGGATACTTGATAATGTTTGCAAAGCTAAAGGCGTGACAAGTGGCGGAGTGGGTACTTATAAAAATCAGGCTCTTGTCATAGTTACCAAGCCTGGAGCAACTGCAAAGGAGGTAGTTGATTTTACTCAAGGACTGATGAAGCAGGTGAAGGAGGCGACAGGGATTACGGTTGAGGCGGAGGTTGAGTGGGTCAATTAAGTTGCCTGCCGACTAATTGACATTTTTCTCAAAAAGCGTAGTTTTCACTATAGATTCGTTCGTTGTCAAATGGATCTCCCTGAAAAGGGCAACTTAAACAAATATCCTTGAAAAGGGGTATGACAATACAAAATACCTGAAAAGGTAGAAAGTAGAGTTGGTTATGTATAACATGCGAAAAGTTCATGAGTTATTGATGGAATTGCCTGTAAATACTGATAAAGTGCATTTGGTGGCACTTCAGGAGTTTTTCTTCAAACTTGAAGTTATTGAAAGTCAATAGGTGGCATCATTCATTACTGACGTGGTCTGCGTCGTTCTCAATGTAAAAGATGATTCTAGAGGATCAAGGTTCTCTGGAATACCGACCGATTTACCGCCACACCTGATTAGTGCAGTCATCAAAGCAGTCGCAAATGCTTTTGGTACTGATAATATTAAGATTCTTATCAAGTCCTACAATTACGTTCTAGGTCTCGACAGGGTTATTGCAAAACCTAGTCGCATCAAAAAAAATGATGTCACACTACTCACAACTCTTTTTGATGTGTTATGTCCTGGTCCTGGTGTCGGTCAAGTCCTTGGTATGAGTGCTGATGAATATGACATCAAACTTACTGATCTTTTGGTTGATGCTTATAAGTATCGTCTTTTCCAAGAAATTGAGGTTAGTCAGAATGATCAATCAGAACTATCATCGGTTCTTAAAAAGTATTTTTCTAACTTTAGTCACACTTCAACTCGGTGGTCGAATATCCTGAGAACAATTAAGGGAATTCATCATCTTGTTGATGAAAAAAGTCTGGGTATTATTTGGGGACCACCAACGGATAATTGTCTTGAACGTGTGTTTGCTAGCGAATTCTCGTTTAAGGCTTTCAATCACTTCCTTCCAGAAGAACGCATCAGAATGCTTGCAACTCATGTTGGTTGATTCTTAGCTTGTCACCACCCACTTCGCTTCGGCGTTGTGGGTTTTTTTATTAGCTAAAACATGGTAAAGTGCCTGTTACCTATGTCATTTTTAACGAAATTATTCAATACAAACAATACCGCCAGTGTGAGCAAATTTGAGCCAAATGTGCCGAAGATTAACGCTCTTGAGACATCTATTCAAAAGCTAACTGACACAGAACTCAAGGAAAAGACGGCAGGATTCAAAGCTCGTTTGGCCGGTAAGACGCTTGATGAAGAAAAAAAGATTCTTGACGAGATTCTTCCTGAAGCTTTTGCTTTGGTCCGTGAGGCAAGTCGACGCACATTAGGTCAGCGTCATTTCGATGTACAGCTTATCGGTGGCATGGTCCTCAATTCAGGTGGCATTGCTGAGATGCGTACTGGTGAAGGAAAAACGCTTGTTGCCACACTTCCGGCGTATCTCAATGCTCTTTCAGGTAGAGGCGTTCATATAGTCACCGTGAATGACTATCTTTCACGCCGTGACGCGGCTTGGATGGGTCAGATCTATGATGCACTCGGACTTACCGTGGCTGTCATCAATCATGAAAGTTCATTCCAATACGACAAAACTCATGGTACGAAAGAAGAAGATAAAATAGAAGATGAACTCGGTTCATTCAAAGTTGTTCATGAATTTTTGCGCCCAGTCACACGCCGTGAGGCTTATAATGCTGATATCACCTATGGTACCAATAATGAATTCGGTTTTGACTACCTTCGTGACAACCTCGAATATGATGCAGCTAAACTTCGCCAACGTGAACCTAACTATGTCATTGTAGATGAAATAGACTCTATTCTTATTGATGAAGCACGTACACCGCTTATTATTTCTGCACCAACTCGTGATGCTGAGAGTGTGTATAAACAATTTGCATCACTTACATCTTCTTATAAAAAAGACGAGGACTTTACTGTTGATGAGAAACGTAAAGCTATTTCACTGTTATCTCCTGGCATAGAGAAAGCGGAGAAAGCCCTCGGGATAAATAATCTCTATACTGACGCTGGTATCAAATTTGTTCATCATTTGGAAACTGCGGTTCGTGCCAAAGCGTTGTATCAGAAAGATGTCGATTATGTTGTAAAAAATAATGAGATCGTTATCGTGGATACCTTTACTGGTCGTCTCCAGCCAGGCCGTCGTTGGTCAGAGGGTTTGCATCAAGCCATAGAGGCCAAAGAAGGTGTTGCGATTCAGCAGGAGTCTCGTACGTATGCTTCCATCACATTCCAGAACTTTTTCCGTATGTATCCAAAACTCTCTGGTATGACTGGTACAGCCACCTCATCAGGTGAAGAATTTTTCAAAGTATATGGTCTCTCCGTCTATCAGGTTCCGACAAATAAGAATGCGGTACGTCTCGATAAGCAAGATCAGATTTTTCAGACCGAAGTTGGCAAATATAAAGCTATTGCTCGTACAGTCAAAGAGCTTCACAGTAAAGGTCAACCTGTTCTCATCGGTACTGTTTCTATTGAAAAGAATGAGTTGCTCTCACAATTCTTGAAAGGCGAAGGTGTGCCACATGAGATGTTGAATGCCAAGAATCACGAACGTGAAGGTGAAATCATTGCTCAAGCAGGTAAGCCAGGTGCTGTTACTATTGCTACTAACATGGCAGGTCGCGGTGTCGATATCAAGCTTGGTGGTAATCCAAACACACCTGAGACCTATGAGCAGATAAAGAAAGCAGGTGGCTTATTTGTCCTTGGTACAGAACGCCATGAAGCTCGCCGTATCGATGATCAGCTTCGCGGTCGTGCAGGACGTCAAGGTGATCCAGGTGCTACACAATTTTTTGTTTCTATGGAGGATTCGCTTATGCGAGTTTTTGCCAGTGATACTATGAAGTCTATGATGGGGAAATTGGGTGTCAAAGAGGATGAACCTATCCAGCACAGCATCATTTCGAAATCTCTCGAAAGTGCCCAAAAGAAGATTGAAGGATTTAACTTCGATTCACGTAAGCATGTTCTGGAGTTTGATGATGTTATCAATAGTCAGCGTACCAGTATCTATGGTAAACGTCGTAAGCTTCTTCTTGGTTCAGTTGATGATGTTGAGAAGGAGTTGAATGACATCATTGGAGAAGAACTTAAGACAAAAGAAGTTATTGAAAAGAAAATTGCCGAATTTGGTCGTGACGCATTCTTGAATGCTGTTCGTATAATCCTCTTACAAACAATAGATATGTATTGGGTTGAGCACCTCGAAGTCATGGACTATACTCGCTCAAGTGTGAATTTGCGCGCATACGGACAACGTGATCCTCTTGTCGAATACAAGAAGGAAGGTCTCCGACTTTTCCGCGAGATGAATGAAGCTATCCATGGCCAGCTCTTGCGTATTCTTCCAAATATTGTGCCAGTTAATAATCAGCCCGCTATTAAGGATGCGGAATTTAAAGAAATCAAAGAGAATGCTCAGATAATTGGTGCAGGTGACGGTTCAAGTAAAGGAAGCAATTCTGCAGTGAAAAGTGCGCCAGAGGTTGGTAGAAATGATCCATGTCCGTGTGGTTCAGGTAAGAAATATAAAAAGTGTCATGGGGTGGGGAAGTAGTGCACGAATCAATTTTAAAATGACTAAACAAGTAAAAATAATTCTCGTATTGTTTTGGTTATTTGTTTTAGTCGGATGTCTTATTTGGTTAGTTCAAGAATCAAATACTAAATTATCTGAGAATATATCTGATGATAATGGTACAACCACAGGTACGTATATTAAAGGCTGTTATTATAAAATTGGAAATGAGATTTATTGTGGTAGTAAAAAAGATGTCCTATTGAATGTTGATATTAATTCTTTCCAAGTCATAGATTATTTAGTCGCAAAAGATAAGAATCATGTTTACGTTATAAATCAAATATATCCAGACCTTGATTCGCAGACTTTCAACAAGTTTTCAAAGGATGGATTAGATCTTTTTTATCTTTTTTCGGATAAGAATGGCATTTATAACATGGGCTTAAATCATAAATTAGTCTCCTTGCCTTTAGATATCAATACCGCGACCAGTGTGGACGGTTATTATATTCGTGATAAAAATGGCGTATATTTTAACGACTATTCTGTTGCCAAAGTAAACGACGCTGATTCTTCAACATTCCATATTTTGGGCGGGTGTGTATCAGTTGAGAAATCTTATGCCGAATACGCTGCAGATAAAAGTCATGTATTTCTAGGTACCCAGGCTTTACAAGGAATTGACCCGAATCATTTTGTTCAGATTGCCAAAATTGAAAGTAATAATAGTGAAATACCTTATAAGTTTTTCTTGTGGGAAGATACGAATTCAAAGCATATTTATGTTTATTGTGGAATTCTCATTAAAGAAGCTGATTATTATACTTTTGAGTATAAAGATGGACGTGCGCAGGATAAAAATAATTATTATAATTTCAATACAGGTGGAGGAAACTATACGATTGTACCAAAGAATTAAATAGTAAATGAATAATAAATCAGCCAAATCAATAATGGGCACGCTTTCCATTGAACACCTTCACCATTTTCGTTGTGGTTCATGCGATAAGTGGTGGTCTATCGGCGATCCTTCTATAGCCAGCCCAGGTGATCAGTCAGCAACTAAACGAGAATGGTTCTGTCCTTGGTGCGGAAAGAAAAATCTTTTTAATAAAGGAAAAAAAGTCCGCAGGCAGTTTTAGTCTAATCATAGTCCAAAACATTTTCAATTATTGCACAAGTTGTGTCGTTTTTTATGTTTGATAATATTTATGTATATTTTCTTCTCTCTGCCTAAGAAGTGAAATAGTAAGTTTTGATTAGCGGTCCGTTTATTAAGTTCGTTAATATATAAAATACATGACTGATAATAGTGCGCAAATGATAATTGAAAAACTTAATTCTATTGAAGATAATTCAAAAGAGATTAATGCAAGACTCGATTCAATTGAAAGTAATTCTAATGTGATTAATAAAAAACTTGATTCATTAGATGTTTCCCTTAATGAAAGAATAGATTCACTCGAAGATACAATGAATGATAAATTTATCTTACTAGAAGCAAAATGTATCAATCGACTCGAGAAGGAGATAGGGAATCTAACGGTTGCTACTGCAAAGGGTTTTGCTGAACAAGATCAAAAGTTTGACCAATTGGGAGAAAAGCTCAGAAGTGAGATGAATCTTGGTTTTTCAATGGTTGATCACAAGATATCGTCCTTGCAAGAATTTTACGCTTCAAAGGGTGTATTTCGACTTGTGTAGAGGTACCAACAAAATAAAACCACACAAAACTTGAGTAAAGTCGTCAAATAGCGTAGTATGGCAACACTATGGCTTTTATCGATGAAATACAATTCCATGCCAAGGCTGGCAACGGTGGCGACGGTGTCGTCAGATGGCGCCATGAGCGTGGTAAAGAGTTTTCTGGTGCAGCGGGAGGCAATGGAGGCGCCGGAGGAGATGTCTATGTTCGCGCTATTCGCGACATCAATATTCTTGCACGTCACAAAGTAGTTAAGGAATTCCGTGCCCGTAGTGGCGAAGCTGGTCAGAATTGGAGCCGTCAGGGCAGGGCTGGTGAGGATTTCTATATTGAATTACCTATCGGCTCAGTCATTCGTAATTTGAAGACTGATCGTGTGGTAGAGCTCACTGAAGATGGCCAAGTATCCAAACTTCTCCACGGTGGTCGTGGGGGCGTCGGTAACGAACATTTCAAAGCATCAACTAATGTTACCCCCATGCAGTCTACACCTGGTATGGCTGGTGAAGAAGCTGACTTTACCGTTGAACTAAATTTGATTGCTGACGCTGGACTCATTGGTTTGCCAAATGCAGGGAAGTCGAGCCTCTTGAATGCTATCACTCATGCCAATGCTAAGGTGGCGAGCTATGCTTTCACCACACTTGATCCGAACCTCGGTGCTCTTCCTGGTGGTTATATTCTCGCTGATATTCCAGGTCTTATCGAGGGTGCTTCAGAGGGAAAAGGTCTTGGTCATAAGTTTTTGAAGCATGTGAAGCGTACCAAAATCCTTCTCCACCTCATCTCTCTCGAAAATACTGCTCTCATTGGGACATATAAAACAGTTCGTAAAGAACTTGAGAAATTCGGTCACGGTCTTAGTGATAAGCAGGAAGTCATCATTTTGAGTAAAACTGATACAGTATCGGGTACTCCTACACAGATTAAAAAGAAAATTGCAGCAGCTCGTACTGCTTTGAAGAAATATAATAAGAATATTCTCGAGGTATCCATACTCGACGATGACTCGCTCAAGAAGTTAACAGATCAATTAACCAAGCTTCTTCAGAAGTAATTCTTTAACTATTGCAGGATTTCCAGCTCCTTTCGTTGCTTTCATCGCCTGACCTATCAAAAATTGAAGAGAAGTGACTTTACCTGCGCGATATTCAGCTACTACAGCTCCATTATCCGCAATGACCTTATCTATAGCAGGTTCAATTGAGCCAATATCACTTTTTTGGATGAGCCCATGTTTGTCGGCAAGTATTTTTGGTGAATTATCTTCAGTTAGAAGTATAGTAAGAAGTTTTTTGGCACCAGAAGATGAAATATCACCTTTATTGATCATTTCGATTAGTTCAGCGAAATATTCAGGCTTTATAGTGGTCTTAATATAAGGCATCCAGACAAGTCCATACGTTTTCTTTAAGAGACCAAAATAGTCAGTAAGAAGATAATTTATTACCAGTCGAATAGTTTTTTCATCTTTTGTAACTAGCTTTGAAATTATTTCTCTAAAATATGAGGTGAACATATCCATGTCGTCATCCACAAACACCTCAGCCTCTTTATCCGTTGCCCCAAAGTCTTTCTTGAAACGTTCTCGTCGTACCCACGGCAATTCAACTAACTCTTTTGTAAGAGCATCTTTTGAAAATTCAGGAATCTCGGAAACCTTTAGCTTTGGTATATCTGGGTCAGGGAAGTAGCGATAGTCATGAGAACTCTCTTTTGATCTCTGCGAATAGGTCTCGCCAGCCTTCTCATCCCACCCCCGGGTTTCTTGTTTTACTTTCTCTCCAGCCTCGAGCAACTCTATCTGCCTTTTTATCTCATAATCAATAGCACCTTCGACAGCGCGGAATGAGTTTAAATTCTTGACCTCAGTCTTTGTGCCAAATTTCTTGGCGGCGGTGTTTTCTTTTGAGGCAACAGAAATATTTGCTTCAACGCGCATCTCACCTTTTTCCATGTTCGCTTCACCTGCATTCAAGTAGCGGAGAAGGAGTTGAAGTTCTTTTGCAAAGTTAGTAGCAGTCTTTCCGTCATGGAGAGTTGGAGTGGTGACGAGCTCCATCAAGGGGACACCGGAGCGATTGAAGTTCACCAAACTTTTCTCGTGAGTATCATGAGTCGACTGTGCAGTGTCTTCCTCGAGATGGATACGTTCGAGCTCAATATTTGAAATTGTTCCACCGCGTACAAGAGGGTAGGCATACTGACTGATCTGATAACCTTTCGGTATGTCAGGATAAAAATAATTTTTTCGATCCCATTCGGTGAAGTCGGCGAGTTTTCCATCAACTGCCAATCCGATTTTCAAAACAGATTTTATTGCTTCATGATTGAGAACAGGGAGGGTACCTGGATGACCGAGACAAATCGAACAGACGTTCGCATTTGGTTTTTCTTCATCAGGATTATTGGCGCATGAACAAAACATCTTTGATTTTGTTTTGAGCTCTGCGTGTATCTCGAGACCAATGGTGGGGATATATTCCATAGGAAACATACTAGCATTTATTCCTCATGTTTGACCATAAGTTTGCGAGGACCTTTTGTGATCCGCTTCTGCGTCGGACGTTTTTCTTTGTTAGTCTCAATTTCTGTCAAGAGCTTTTCGAGTGTCTCAAGACGGTATACACGGTAGTTGTTGAGAGGGTGTCGACTTGCCTGTAGCTTACCTGCATTATCCCAATTTCGAAGGGTAAGAGCACTAACTCCGAGCATAGAAGCTGCTTCTTTGATCGTCAGTAATTTCTTTGTATTTGGCTGGGCAGTTGATTCCATAGACTAAGTATACATCACTAAACCTTACTAAAGATATATAACTTATCCACAATTATTAGTAAGGTTTATATATTTGTAGTAAGTATTCAGAGTTTTTTCAAATCTAAGTTTTTTTGGATTTGAAAATGAGGCAGAATAGTAATTATGACCTAAAAACTTTGACCTTCAGATAATTATTTGTCTATAGATTTTAAAGTATTTCTCATACTTCGCTCTACGCTCAATTTTGGCGATTTAAAAGTGTTATGTTTATCCCCAGTTTTTGACCTGAAAAATGACGTCTTCCGTATAATAGATGCGTAATGAAAACTGATCAGCTCATCATCGATGGAAAAGTATATCTCAGCACTCGCCGAGCTGCCGAGATTGCCGGATATTCAGCCGATTATGTGGGACAACTCTGTCGTGCGGGTAAGATCGAAAGGCGTATGATTAACCGTACCTGGTACGTGGAAAAGGACTCGATAGTCAGACATTCAGAGGAGACATTCAAAGCTAACCATACTTCCTTCAAAAGTGATGATTTTAAGTATACCTACGAAAAGGCAATTTCTTCACCATTTCCACTCCTACTTACACCATCGAGAAATTCTATGTCACCTCGTTCTGTGATTTCATTGTCTCAATCAGTTACGAATCAATATACAGATCAGACTCACACAAGAACCATGAAGGTCCTCGGGACGTCCCTTGTATTGACCGGTCTTATCTCAGCACTGATCTTTGTCGTTGGATTAAACGTCGTTAATTTAACTAAACAAAATTCAAATAACTTTGTTGCATCAGTACAAACTCCACTTTCGGATGATTCACAATCATCTTTGGCTCATGCGGGTGTTGTAGTAGTCCCTTCATCTGGTTCGAATGCGACTGATACAAAATTAGCGAGTACCATCACTAATTCATTTTCTGATCCAGTAACTGTGAAGCAGGCTGGAAATACTAATGCCGGAATTATCACCCCAGTCTTTCGAACAGTAAAGGGGCATGATTACATGTATGTGCTTGTGCCAGTCAATACATCCTCGAGTTCCGCAACTTCGACACGTTCAGATACTTCAAAAAATTAATATGCACATTCCTACTCACGTACAATTTACTGTTACTCTGATACTGACGCTTCTTTTCGCATCTAATTTCGAGCTCTTCACTCCTTCAGTCTTTGCCCAGGTTATGTCGAGTACTAACTACAAAGTTCTCGATCAAAGCATCAACTTTGCAGGAAATTATTCTTCATCAACCAATTATCGTATGCAGGACACTGTCGGAGAAATCGCTACAGGTTTTTCATCGAGTACAAACTATCGCATCAGTGCCGGATATCAGCAGATGAATCAGGTCGCGCTTTCTGTCGTACCACCAACAAGTGTGACCATGACACCAAACTTGGGTGGTGTGACTGGGGGCATATCCAACGGTTCCACAACGTTCATAGTTACTACAGATGATACTGCCGGATACACGTCTACCATTCAAGCATCAAGTTCACCTGCGTTAGTAAATACGTCTTCATCAACTTATTCATTTGCTGATTATGTTCCGAGTGGTGGTGCCCCTGATTTGAATTTTTCGATTCTTCCATCTCAATCACTTTTTGCTTTTTCAATTCAAGGTACAGATGCAAATCAAAGATTTTTGAATAATGGTTCTGTTTGTAACAGTGGATCAACGAGTTCTTCGACCACGTGTTGGGATGGCCTTTCAACATCAGGAAAGACTGCGGCAAACCGAACATCCAACAATCAACCGTCTGGTACGCAAAGTACGATTTATTTTCGTGCAGGTATCGGTTCAGCTCGAAATCAGCCAAATGGAATTTATGTTGCAACAACAACCCTCACGTTTATCCCACTCTAAATTATTATGAAGCACCTTTTGTACATAACACTTATCTTCACATTCCTCACCGGAGGTGTTGTGTATGTACACGCTGCTCAGAGTTCTTTTACCACTTCACTTACCACAAATAGCTTTGATGGTATTCCACCAACAGTTCCTACTGGACTTACCGCAACTCCAATTTCAGAGACTCAAATCAATGTGAATTGGACTGCCTCAACTGATAATAATCTCGTCGCCGGATACGTCGTCTATCGCAATGGCGGAGCTATTGCTACTACATCCGGAATCACATTTAGTGACACATTCCTTATCGCAAGTACCACATACACGTATGTAGTCCAAGCATTTGATAATTCATTTAATTATTCAGCAACTTCAACCTCTGTATCAACAACAACATTTCCTATTCCTTCAGTAGTTATTGCAACATCAACACCTCAAACATCTGGATTTGGTCCAACAGGTTCTGGTAGTGCTTCGTTTATTTACAATTTGAATATAGCTCCACATACAACAGATAGTTTAATTACTTTCAACACAATCACTCCTGCACGTTCCATTATTTCTTGGGGTCGTACTCCTGATTTCGAACTCGGAACTATTACCAGTATTTTGTATGATACTTCACATCAGATAGACGTATCTAATCTTATTCCAGATACAAATTATTATGTCCGAATTTCTGTTATTGATGCGCAAGGTAATCAACAATCTATCAATAATCAATTCGTAACTACTTCACTCACGCCATCCTCACTATTGAACCCATCACACTTTGTTGCTACTCCAAAAGGTAGTGGTCAAAACGGTATCAATCTTTCGTGGCTAAATCCAATTGACCCTCGTTTTGTATCTGTACGTGTCGTTCGATCAACAACGTTTTTCCCACGAGATCAATATGATGGCGTACCAGTCTATGAAGGTTCCGGACAGTCTTTCTTTGATGCAGGAGCATTGCCTGGGACGAGATATTATTACGCATTGTTCGCAGAAGCGACTGATGGAACATTCTCATCTGGGGTACTTGCTCAAGCACAGATCGGTCTAGTTGGTGAGATAGTTTCAACAAATAACAATCCATTTACGCAAGCGCCACCTGCAAGTAATGTCAATCCACTGATAGCCAACCTTACACTTTCTGATTTTGAATTTATTCAAAGCGGAAAGTTTTTGACAGCATCAACACACAATACTCTTACTATAGATGGAACACACAGTTTTACTGTTCGACTTGCATATAGCAAGGTTCCGGAAATTCTAAAAACAATCGCTGTGTCTCTCACTGATCTATCTGATCCTTCAAAAGCATTTATTTTCTTGCTTCGTGCCAATGCCAACAAGACATATTATGAAGCAAATATTGGCGCACTCGGTGTATCAGGAGATTTTCCTCTCGCTATCAGCATTCTTGATTATCAAAATCAAAGTTTGAAGCAAATTGCTGGAAGCCTCGTAGCAGCAGTTGGTGCTGTCGCGATTGGAGGAGATGAATTGGGTCAAGTATCATTCTGGCTCATTATTACGGTACTCGTATTTCTCCTTGTCCTTACAGTCAGGATTCTTGCTCAGAGAAATAAAAAAGACCATTTAAAAATAATTACTCTACTTATTGTGAGTGGCGCACTGTTTTTTGGAAGTCGAGAAGCTCACGCCTTCAATCAGCAGATTAACTATCAAGGAAAATTGGCCAATGCTTCGAATGTCTCTGTAGCTGATGGACAGTATCCAAAGCTGATGGACAGTATCCAATAGTTTTCAAACTCTATACCACATCGAGTACGACGACACCGATCTGGACTGAAACTGACTATGGAGCAAATCAGCCGACTGTTTCTGGTGGACTCTTCAGTATCATGCTTGGATCAACTACTCCTTTCACTGGTATTGATTTCACTCAGACACTCTATCTCGGTGTAACTGTAGCGAGTGATACTGAAATGACTCCACGTAAGATTATTGGTGCAGTACCTGCAGCATTCATTGCGGGAACTTCAACAATTGCTCTCTCAGCAAATACTCTTCAAGGAATTACACCGGGACAGTTCTTCCGTAATGATCAGCAGAACTCGACTTCTTCAGCTTCAACATTTTTGAGTGTTCTTCAAACTGGTGCAGGGAAGATCGCCGAATTCTTTGGTTCAGCAGGACAAAGTGCACTCGCTATTCTTTCAAATGGAATTGTAGGAATAGGTTCGAGTACACCGTCAGCAACATTGACTATTCAAGGTACATCTTCTTTAGCAACAACAAATCTATTGAGTATTGCGTCATCATCTGGTGCTTCAGTTCTAACGGTATTGAGTAATGGCTACTTCGGTCTCGGTACCTCATCTCCAATTGCATCATTTAGTTTCCAAGGTACTGCACAAGCTACAACTTCATCACCAAATTCGTACTCATTTGTAGTCAATGGAGGTAATGGAACAATTCTTGGTGGTGCTGGAGGAAATGGTGGCGGTGTCCTCTTTACGACAGGTAATGGAGCTTCTGCTGGTACAGCAGGAACTGGTGGTGACTTCACGGTCAATACCGGTAATGGTGGCACATTAAACCGTGGTGGAAATATGACCTTTACCCTGGGTAATGGTGGTGGAACATCAAATTTGGGTGGTTCATTCTCACTGACTGCTGGTAACGGTGGTCCCTCATCTGGATCACCATCAGGTGCAGGTGGAGCTGTCACTATTTCAGCAGGTAATGGTGGTGTTCAAGGCGCAGGTAGTGCTGGTGCTGGTGCAGGTGTTCTTACTCTCAATGGTGGTAATGCCGGTAGTGTCTCAAGTGGTGGCGTCAATGGTGGAAATATTATCCTTATGCCTGGTCTTGGATCAGGTACAGGTTTACGTGGGTTGGTTGGTATTGGCACTTCATCGCCTTCAAATACACTTGAAGTAAATGGTAGTGGATATTTCACAGGGAATATCACCGCTGCAAATATCACTGCCACAGGAACTCTGGCCGTCACTGGAACAACCACAACTGGTGGCTTGAGTGTCGCCTCACTCAACGGATTACTTTTTGGAACCAATGGAGCAGTCACTGCTATTTCGACCTCATCACTCGGTATCACTAACTATTGGAGTCAGTCAGGCGCGACAACAACTAACAATGTCGCTAACGTTGTTTCTACTCTTGGTGTGTTTGGCACGATACAAGCCACATCAACAACGGGAACGAGTACGTTTGCGGGAGCTCTCGGTATTGGTTCGACGACAAGTCCCACAGCGACACTTCAAGTTACGGGAAGTGCTGGAAATACTAATGTATTAAGTGTTACTGGAGGAGCTGGTGTTAACGCTCTTGTGGCTGGAGGAGCTGGTGGCGTAGTCTTTACTTTAGGTAATGGTGGAAGTGGAGGTACTTCAGGTGGCTTAGGTGGAGCTTTCAACTTTACGGCAGGTAATGGTGGAGCAGGTACATCTGGTGGCGCGCCATCTGGAGTCGGTGGAGGACTCTCATTGATAGCTGGTAATGGTGGTACTGGAACTTCTGGAGGTCTTGGAGCAAATGGTGGCAATGTAACTTTACAGGCAGGTTCTGCAGGAACAGGAGGTGGTACTCCACATGCAGGGTATATTCTTTTGAGTGGTGGCAACGTTGGCATCGGTAGCACTTCACCAAGCAATCTCCTTACCGTTGCTGGTAATGGGTGGTTCAATGGAAATATTACTGGTACGAACTTCATTGCTACGGGGACATTGAATGTCTCTGGTCAGACCTCTCTCGTCAATGCGTCAACAACGAATTTGACTGTCTTGAATCTGCTCAAGACAACAAACTTGACTGCAACTGGAACGGTCACTTTCTCAAATGCACTGACTGTATCAAATGGTGGAACTGGATTGAGTACTCTTGGAAGTGGATATATACCATATGGACAAGGAACAAGTGCCTTTGGTGGCAATGTAAATTTACAAACAAATGGAAGTGGAGAAATAGTTGCAAGTAAGGCTTTGGAAGCAGGGATCAATACACTTGGCAGTCAAGATGGAGGTGTCTTGTACGGAAATAATAAAAATGGAAGTTTTTATACAAATCTTGTTCTTGAGAGTTCTTCGACAACACCTGGACTTTACGATTCTAGTAATGATGGAAATGCAAAAATTATGGCGGGGGTTGATACAAATGGAAATGCAAATATGTCTATACAACGTGGTGCGTCAGGTTCTCAACAGTCGAGTGCAATTTACTCGGATTGGGAATGGGACGATGCAGTGGATTACAACATTCGCTTTATCATGACTGATCCAGGACATTTTCAAGTATTGGACGGATTTACTAACGGCGCATCAACGGCTACAGCATTTGAGTTAGAGAACTACGGAGGTGTTCAGATTGTTAATAGCGGTCTGTCTGTTGGAACGACGAATAGTGATAATCCACTTCAGATTGTTTCTACTTCTACTGGGAAATTATTGTTCAGTGTTCTCGATAATGGAAACGTAGGTATTGGTTCATCATCACCTTCAAACCTTCTTACAGTTGCTGGTAATGGGTGGTTCAGTGGAAATATTACAGGAACTAATCTTACAGCAACAGGTACCCTCACTGTTCTAGGTAAGACTACACTTGCCAATGCTTCAACTACAAATATCACAAACTCAGGTTTCTTGAATGTCACAGGCACTACTACAACAGGAGGACTCAAGATTTCCAGTCTCGCAACTACTTTCCTCGCTGTTGATACTTCAGGTAACGTTATTGCAACAACAACCCCGACAGGAACAGGTACCAACTATTTCTCTAATTCTGGTGCAACGACAACACTTACAACTGGATCAAATCTTGTTGCAGCACTCTTTACTGCTCCATATTTCATCGCGACGTCAACCACTGCAACGAGTACGTTTGCGGGAGATTTGATTGTTGACGGCAACACCTTTGGTGTTAGTTCAATCAATAATTTGGTTTTTATTGGTACCACATCAGATCAGTGGAACCCATCGATGCCGGGCAAGTTAACTATAGATATGGGAGCAGGAAATACGAGTGAAAATGCTGTCGATGCACATGGTACTGTAAATGATTTCTTGCAGTACAATATCACCAACCACTCAACAGGTATAAATGCTCAATCAGGTTATGCAGCTACTGCTGATACCGGAACATTGACATCCGGATTTATGTGGATGGGTATCAATAACTCAGGTTATGCTACAACTACGGCATATAATGTTGGTGCAGCTCTTGATTCAAATATTTTGAGTAGTTCAAATGATCTCTATATTGCTCAAGCAATCGGTGGTAAGAAAACACATTTCTTAAATGGAGGAGTTTCGACATCAACAAATGAAGTCATGACTTTCAGTGGAAATAATGTCGGCATCGGTAGCACTTCACCAAGCAATCTCCTCACCGTTGCCGGTAATGGGTGGTTCAATGGAAATATCACTGGTACGAACTTCATTGCAACCGGTACTCTCACTGTCTCAGGAGCAGCTACGTTCAACTCAACCGCGACGACAACATTTGTCGGTGGTATATCAGTTGCAAATGGTAGTTCCACTATCGATACCAAAGGCAATAATATGTCTCAATCATATTGGGCTCTCGGAACATCATCCTCAGCGTTCACTGATGGTGTAGCTATCGACTATATCCAAGCAGCAAACGGTAATGGTCGTATCAGTGTTGGTCCAAATGACAGCTTAAGCTTCTATAACGGAGGTCTTGGTACAAACCGTCTCGGATATTTTGATCCAAGTGCAAACTTCTATACAGGTACGGTGAATGCAACATCAACAACTGGCACATCAACTTTTGCAGGCTTTGTTGGTATTGGTACCACAACCCCGACTGCAGAACTTACTCTTACAGGCAATACAAGTGTTCCTATAACAGGCAGTGGTGCCATTACTGCTAGTAACGGTTCAACAACAGTCACTGGAATCGGCACTACATTCACCACAGATTTTACTGTTGGTGATGCTATCAAGTTTGGTACTAATCCAAAAATATATCTGATCGCGTCTATTTCTTCGAGTACTTTACTTAATCTCACAACCAGTTTTACTGATGCAACGAGCACCACACTTGTTGCATACAAAGACCCAGACCTTTTCACTTTGTATAACGGATTTGGTGTAAACAAATTTACTGTAAATAAGTCTGGAACCTTAACAACAGACCTCGGTATTTCAGGAAATATTACTTTCTCTGGAGGTAGTCGAACGATATCTAATGCCTCAGCTGGTAATATCAGTATCAGTACACTCGCTGGAGGTGCAGGAAGTATCTCAGTATCGCCAGGTTCCGCAGCGGCAATGACCTCAGCTGGAACAGGATTTAGTGCAGGTGGATTTGTATTCACTGGTTCAACCGGTGCAGATTCTTTGATTGCTGGAAGTCAGACTCCTGGAAATATAGGAGGAGCAGGAGGAGGAGTTACTATCACTGGGGGTGTTGGAGGAAATGCAGGAAGTTCAACATCATTCTCGAATACAGGTGGAGCAGGAGGAGGCTTTTCTTTCACAGGAGGTACAGGTGGTATCGCAGTAAATACAACGACAAATGCTAACAGTGGAGCAGGAGGAGGCGTAAGTTTGATTGGCGGAGTAGGTGCCTCAGGGGTTACAGCAGATATAGTAGGTGGCACTGGTGGAGGATTTACTCTTGCTTCCGGAGCAGGTGGAGTTGGTGGGGCTGGAAAGACATCAGGTAATGCTGGAACTTTGTCGTTTGTTGGTGGAGCTGGTGGAGCGAATATCAATGCGACTACTACGGGCACAAATACCGGTGGAAATGGAGCAACTTTTAGTTTTAGTGGTGGAGCCGGTGGCAATACCAAGTCAGCCCTCTTAAATATTGGTGGTACAGGTAGTACTCTTACATTCACAGCAGGAAATGGTGGAGGAGTATCTAGTGGTGTTAGTGGAGGGACTAACACTGCCGGCGCAGGCGGAAATATTATTTTTGCTGCAGGTAATGGTGGTACTGTTTCAACTACGACCGGTGTTACTGGTGTTGGGGCAAATGGAGGCTACTTATCTTTTGTTGGTGGAAGTGGAAGTAATGTCGCTGGCCTTACAAATAATGGTGGAAATATATATTTTGCTGGAGGTGCTGGTAGTCCATCAGGTTCAGCTGGTAATATCATTTTAGGAATAACAAGTGGAGGACTTTATCAAGGTAATGTAGGTATTGGTACATCTTCACCAATAGCCACTCTCTCTGTGATGGGTACAAGTAGTGTTGGCGTGAATCCGTTTGTCGTAGCTTCCTCATCGAATGCACAGATGTTGACTCTGCTTCAAAACGGTAACTTTGGTATTGGTTCATCATCTCCTTCGAATATGCTCACAGTATCTGGCAACGCGTGGTTCAACGGTAATATAACTGGTACGAACATTGTAGCTACGGGTACTTTGAATGTCACAGGTAACTTGAATGTAGGTGCAGGAGCTCTCACGGCAGCACTAGGTGTGAAAGGAACCGCCGGTACTAACCCATTCATTATTGCTTCATCATCTGCCACAGTTCCTTATATGTTCACACTTCTCCAGAATGGAAACGTCGGTATCGGTTCAACGACACCGAGTGCAAAACTATCTATCCACGATAACTCTGGTTTGGCTGGTACAAATCCATTATTCACCATTGCTTCATCAACTTCGGCCAATGCAGCAACAACAACTCTCTTTACTATTCTTGGTAATGGTCGTGTCGGTATTGGAACAACGACACTCACGTCTACCTTTACCGTTCAAGGTTCAGCTTGTTTCTCGACAACCACTCTTGTTGGTGCACGTGTTGCTTGTGGTACCAATAGTGGCAGTATATATTACGGTTCAGCCAATACCGGTTTTTACGATGTGGCCGAAGATTATTTGACTTCTGATCCTTCAATTGTTGCAGGAGAGATCGTCTCTCTTGATTCATCAAGAACACAAAATGTCATACGAGCAACATCAGGCAATCGTGTTATTGGAATTGTTTCTACGAATCCTGGACTCTTACTTGGAGGAGCTGATGCTTCCATACTTTCTGCTACAAAAGTACCGATTGCACTTGCAGGACGTGTTCCGGTAAAAGTTAATCTTGAAGGAGGGTCAATCTCAATCGGTGATTCGCTCACCTTGTCGAGTACTCCAGGAGTAGGCATGAAGGCAACTGGTTCTAGTGATATCATCGGTATTGCACTTCAGCCATATACAGATACAGGCATAGGTTCTATCGATGTTTTCGTCAATCTACGTCAGAGTGTGGATCTCAATCAATTCGCTCTTGCAAGTTCAACCGCTGCCTCGACAACTATCATTGCAGATGAATTGACAGCCACGCTTGCGTCTATACAATCACTCCAAACACGTTCTGCTGATTTGGGTACACAGATGGTCACACTTGCCTCAACAACACTGACCCTTGCTTCAACAACCGCTGCAACTCTTGCGTCATCAACTTCATTTATCCAAACTATTGCAAATGCAGTTATAAATATTTTGAATCAAAGCGGACAAGTAATTTCATCGGCAGGGAATTGGACAATGGGACAGATAACAGCCATGACCGGCACATTCCAAAAAATCATGGTTAGAAGAATAGAATTCCAAACTGCTGTCGTCTCTCAAGGTTTGGAAATGACTGATCAAGCAACTGGTTTGGTATATTGTGTAGTCATCAAGAATGGTGAATGGGATAAGACACAAGGGGAATGTGGTGATACGAATGCAACTACAACTATAACTTCTATACCAATAGCAAGCTCGATGCCAAGCACAGGGTCATATACACAAATCACAAGCACGCCGGTCCAAAATGGAATTTCACAAAATGTTGGTACAACTTCTGTAACAGTTGTTAGTGATTTGGCAACCAGTACGGCTGTAGTTCCAGGTACTTCAACACCTACGACATCTATTGCTACTATCGCAACTTCATCACCGAGTGTTCCTACTCAAGTAATTGATACTACTACAACAGGTTCAGATGCGAATACAGCTTCAATTAATACAAATACAACTTCTACAACCAATACTACACAAAGTGATACTGTCGTTCCCCCTGCATCAACTGATTCCACACCTGCTCCGGCACCTCAAAGTATCCCAACAGCCGTAAATTAATAATTACCCACATGTTATCCACAAAAACCCTAGTTCCAACATGAGAGACCATTTGAGCGTTATAGTATATAATGTGTATCAAGTATATTAGATATTTATTGGCAATTTCTTCAAATTAATAAAATGATTAAAAATAGGACATATAAGGTATTCGAACATGCGTTTCTCTCACTTGCGGTTTTAACCCTTATTTTCACAATAGCAGAGCCGGCAGTTAGCTTTGGTGCACAAAGCCAGTTTACTGTAACTCAAGCAGTAAGCACTGAAATTTCTTTTGCAACATTGGCATCAAATGTAAATATGTCCCCAACTCTTGGAGGTATAACCGGAGGTACGGCAAATGGACTGACACAAGTTGCTGTTGTGACTAACGACTTAGCGGGTTATTTTATGACTATCCAAGCAAGTTCCTCGCTCGGAATGATTGGTAATGCTAGTTCGACGAATTATATTCCAGTATATTCTACGACTTCACCAGATTATAATTTTATACTTCCAGCGAATACTGCACGTTATGGCTATAGTGTAAATGCTAGTAATACAAGCGATGTAGTTCAACTTTTTAGAAACAATGGAAGTTCTTGTAATCAAGCCGGTGGGTCACCAACAACCGGAAATTGTTGGTTTGGTGCAACGACTACTGCAGTGACGATTATAAACCGTTCCATTCCGACGACATATAGTGGCGCTACAACCACTATATCTTTCAGGGTTGGTATCGCCTCAAATCCAAGTCCAACGATTCCAAACGATAACTATGTAGCAACGTCTACATTGACGGCTACAGGTAACTAGGTAAGATTCTATAGTATATGAAATATTCAGGAACAATTTATTCCCAAAAGCTATTGTTAGCCGTGATAGGTGTTGTGTGCGCCTTAGGTTTTTCCTCAGCACGCGCCGCAACTTTCACTCTCGAAGCGTTACCTGATATGAACAACTACCACGATTTCGTTGTTGGTCCAGGAAAAATTGAATTACAAATTGCTCCAGGACAGTCTCAAACTGTTGATCTCACCATCGCTAACCGACTTGGTTCAGATAAGATATTTTCAGTGAGCGAAGAAGATTTTACCGGATCAAATGATCCGAGCCAATCAGTTGTTCTCCTCGGTAGTGATCGTGGCCCGTATTCACTCAAGGATGATGTACACATTCCTGCTACGACAGTTACTATTCCATTTGGTCAAAAAGCTCGTATCCCTATAACGGTCTCTATCCCCGCAGATGCACAACCAGGAGGTTTGTATGGCAGTGTTCTTGTCAGTGTAGTGAGTTCTACCGGAACAACAACATCAGACGGAGTTGGAGCAACTAATCCGATAATCACACGTATTGGTACACTTTTCTTTGTTCGCATACCAGGACCTGTAGAGGCAAATGGCTCGCTTTCTGGTTTCTCGCTTTCCGGAGGAAACGTTATTTGGTCCAATTCACTTTCGCAAACTGATCAACTTTCTTTTGATGTTCTTTTCAAAAATGACGGTAATGTATATCTTGATCCATCTGGAACCATAACAGTAAATAACATATGGGGTGCTCCTATAGGTACTGTCGCTGTAGATCCATGGTTCGCTATGCCAAACTCACTTCGTTTTCGTGAAGTGCAATGGCAACCAACATTTCTCTTTGGTAGATATACCGCTCATGCAGTCATCAATCCAGGTTATGGATCGAGCACAGAGAGCGCTCTTGTTGTTTTTTGGGTGATTCCATATAAGTTACTTATCGGTATATTTATAGCTTTAGTGGTTGTTATTGGTGGTATGCGTTGGTTGTTCAGTAACATTACCATTGGCAAGAAAAAATAGTATAATACGAGGACGTGTGCGTCATTTTATTAAAAAATAAGAGCATATTTATATATGGAAGTATCTACACAAAGAGTTAATTCAATAGAGAAGTGGGCATTTCGAGTCTTGTTGGTAACTACGTTTCTAGCCCCTCTCATATTTTTGCCTATAAGTTATATTCCATTAGAACTTATAAAGACATATATAATTATTCTTGGTGTTCTTGTTTCTCTTGGTCTATATCTCTGTGTATTTTTCAAAGAGAGAAAAATAGTTTTGCCTCCACGAGTAATATCCTATTCTGCAGGCGCTGTTATCATGGTAACTGCTCTTTCTGCAGTGCTGAATCATCCACTTTCAGGATCATTGTTTGGCATCGGAACTGAAGTGTATACACTCGGTTTTATTACTGCGCTATTTGTTGGGGCGTATCTATCATTTGTGAGTGTTTCTCGTCAATCAGAAAGAGGTATTGTGCTCCTCGTCTCACTTGTCAGTTCTTTTTTTGTCCTTGCTCTATTTCATATAATTCGTTTTATTGCTGGTGCAAACAGTGCTACACTCGGCATATTACCTTCGCTGACGAGTACTGTATTTGGAAGTTGGTATGCTCTATCGTTCTACGCATTTATAGTCGCTCTCATACTTGTTCTTGCTCTTATATATTTACCACTGTCTCGTCGCATGAGTGTCTTTTATGGAATTGCCATTGCAGTTTCTTTTGCCACCATGTTTATCATCAATGATTATCGTCTCTGGACTATAAGTGCGCTCATCTTTCTTGGATACGGACTCTATCATACGTTTTCAAAATCACGTGCCGGTTCAGGTTTGAAATCGTGGCTCAAGCGTATCTCATGGATACCAACCATAGCGTTTCTCGTCTCAGTTTTATTTGTCTGGCAGGGAACACCCATAACACAAAATATCATTACCAAAGTCGGCGCGAGTTATTCTGAACTTCGTTTACCATGGCAGTTGACGTTGGAAGTCGGCACACGTGTTCTTGAAAATAGCCCATTGCTTGGTAGTGGACCAAACCAATTCACACAAAGCTATATATCGTACAAGCCAACAATTGTAAATGCAGGCTCAGTATGGAATGTCGAATTTAGCTCAGGATCTGGTTTTCTACCAACAATCTTTGCAACCGAGGGAGTTTTGAGCATCATTTCATGGCTTGCACTCATTGTATTTTTCGGCATAGTCAGTGTAAAGATTCTCAAACGCTTGCCATCACAACCACTTACACGATTTGTATTGGTGTCCACATTCCTTGTGTCTGTGTCTGGCATAGTGATGGTATGTGTTGCTATTGAACCTCACGCAATCCTATTCCTTTTATTCATCACTATCGGAATATTCTTTGGGACAGCTGGTGCAGACGGATTAGGTAAAGAATGGCATATCGCTCTTACGTCATCAGGGAAAAAAATTACAGTCATATCTGTTCTTGCGGTCATAGTAGTGTTGACTTTCTATGTCTATACCAAGAATACTGTTGCTCTTATTGATTTTACTAAAGGTGCATCAGTTCTCAATACAACTGGAAATACAACTCAAGCAGAGGGATATGTGAAGAATGCATTAGCTGTTAGAAATTCAGACATATTTTGGCGTGGATTGACCCAAATTGATATACAAAAGATACAGCGTGCGGCGTCATCTGTGAGTTCATCAAGTGATCCAGCACTTATAACCAAAACAACAAATGATATTACGGATCTGATTAGACAAGGAGAACAAAATGCACATAACGCTATCTCATTTGATCCAAACAGTTATTACAATTACCTTTCACTTGCTCGTGTGTACAATATCGGTGCTCAAATGAAGATACCAAATGCGTATGAAAGTGCACTTGCCAATTATAGTCTTGTCGTCAAACATAATCCGTATGATCCTTCGATATATCTTGAAGTAGCCCAGTTACAAGCAGGGCACAACGATTTAACAAGTTCTATTCAGACGTTACAAACCGCACTGCAGATCAAACCAAATTATACTGATGCACTCGCTCTCTTATTACAGATATATGTATCACAAAATGATACCAAAGACGCTGTAGCAACAGCAGAAGCAACAGTACAGATTGATCCAAATAATCCGTTTACTTTGTATCAACTTGGCGTACTTCTCTATACAACAAATGAGTATCAAAATGCTATCACCGTACTCGAACGTGCTGTCAATCTTTCTCCGAATTATGCCAATGCAGAATATTTCCTCGGACTCTCCTATGCACGACTCAATAGAACAGCGGATGCATTGTCACAGTTCAAGAATATAGAAAAGAGTAATCCAAATAATCAGGACATAGCATATATCATAGATGCGTTGCAATCAGGCAGGTCTCTCTTCGTTCAGCCACAAGCTTCTAAAGTGGCTAGTACGAGTGCCAAAATCCGTCAATCAGCCTCTACAACGACCTCTACAACCCATAAATAAGCGATAGATATTGCCAATATGATATCGTTGCTTTTGAGTAAAATCAATGGTATCTTATCCTTGCGTATGTTTCTCGTCACAACGCTTAGTAATTAATGACCGAGGAAAATTAAAGAAAATGTCAAAGAGACTTTTCGTAGGCAGTATTGCCTGGGGTACAACCGACGCCACCCTGAAGAAGCACTTCGAACAGGCTGGTGAGGTAGAGTCAGCAGCAGTTATCATTGATAAGATGTCAGGCCGATCAAAAGGTTTTGGCTTCGTTGAAATGGTTAACGATGCTGATGCAGCAACTGCCATCGACAAGCTTAACGGTTCAGAGCTCGACGGTCGCAAGATCGTAGTCTCAGAAGCCCGCCCAAAGCAGTAAAAAAAAGCCCCTTCGGGGGCTTTTTTAATTTATATTTCTCCACCATTCGGAAACAGGTGCTTTTTTGATGATTGAGATTGCATCATCTACAGAATCAGTTATATGGAAAAGTGAGAGATCACGTTTTTCAATTGTTCCATACTCAACCATGGTTTTTTCGAACAATTCTTTGAGTGGATTCCAGAAGTTTGAGCCCATGAGAATAACTGGTACATGAGGAATTTTTCCCGTCTGGATGAGAGTGAGTACACTGAACAATTCATCAAAAGTTCCAAATCCCCCAGGAAAATAGACATAGGCTTCAGCGGCGAATGACAACATGGTTTTGCGAGAAAAGAAATAAGCAAATTTCATCGAACGAGTGACATAGGGATTGGTTGAGTGCTCATGGGGCAAACTGATATTGAGTCCTATAGAGACGCCATTTGCTTCATAAGCACCTTTGTTCGCTGCTTCCATGATACCAGGGCCACCGCCTGTGATGACTGCATATTTGAGGTCAGTTGTTATACGTCCACCCAACTCGTACGCTTTTTTATAATGGTCACTTTCTTTACCAGCAAGAGAAGAACCAAAAATGGTAACTGATTTTGGATATTTAGCGAGGAAATCAAAACCATCGGAGAATTCTCGGTGGATTCTTTCGAGATGAGCTTCAACTTCTTTTTCATGGATGTCCGATCTGACAAGAGGGTTATTATTTTTATTTTTTTGTGAATTCATTGAGAATAGTATAGCATTAGAGACATGAAGTTTACTATTCAAACAAAGGCGCCCAATTCGCTCGCTCGGGCTGGTTTCATCGAGACTCCTCATGGAATTATCGAAACTCCCGCATTTATTCCTGTGGGCACGAAGGCAACTGTCAAAGCAGTAACGTCAGACGAAGTTCGTAACAAGGTTGGTGCACATGCTGTGCTCGCCAATACGTACCATCTGTATCTACAGCCGGGGGATCAGATAATCGAGAAAGCCGGTGGGCTTGGCAAGTTTATGAATTGGTCTGGGCCAACATTTACAGACTCCGGAGGTTTTCAAGCGTTTTCACTAGGGACGGTGAAGGGAAGAGGAAAGAAGATAATTGGTGAAAATGATCAAGTGTCAATTATCAATGATCAATCCGAGGCGATGATGGCGAAAATCGACGATGATGGCGTCACCTTCAAATCTGTCACAGATGGTTCCGAACACCGCTTTACCCCAGAACGATCAATTGAAATCCAGCACAACATTGGTGCTGACATTATTTTTGCCTTTGATGAATGTGCGACCCCTGGCGCTGACTACGAATATCAAAAAAATGCTGTAGAGAGGACGCGTCTCTGGGCAGAAAGATGTCTAATTGAAAATTTGAAATTGAAAATTGAAAATTCTAAGGCCCCTGCTCTTTTTGGCATTGTTCAAGGTGGTCGTCATGAAGACCTTCGTCGCCAAAGCGCAAAAGATATAGGAGCAATGGATTTTGATGGCTTTGGTATTGGGGGTTCATTCGATAAAGATGATATAGGTACAGCGGTTAAGTGGGTCAATGAAGTATTACCAGAAAATAAGCCGAGACATTTACTTGGGATCGGTGAGCCGATAGACCTTATTCTTGGAGTAGCAAATGGTGTAGACACATTCGACTGTGTTGCACCGACACGTCTTGCTCGCACAGGCGCTGCGTATGTGTATCCTTCATCTGATAATAAAGGCAGGATTAATTTGTTAAATGCTCAGTATAAAGAAGATTTTGGTCCACTTGATCCTGCGTGTGATTGTGATACGTGTAAAAACTATTCGCGCGCTTATCTCGCGCATCTTTTCAGAGCAAAGGAAATGTTAGGAGCGACACTTGTCTCTGTGCACAATCTCTATTTCTTGGTGAGTCTTGTGAAGCGCTTACGCAAAGCAATAATTGAAGGGAAGTTCGAGGAGGAGAAAGAGAGGCTGTTGAGGAATTTTAGTTAGAGATTAAGGTGGGCCAAATATGAGCGATACATTTTCATCGGCAGAATTGATGGTGAATGTTGTAGATCTAACATTACTACAACACCCTCCAGTTGTACTCACATCGACTGTTACATTCGATACAGGAGAACCATTTTCAAGAGGAGCCCCAGAGACATAACTAACAGTGTGTGTTGTCCTGTTACTAAAACCTGATGTTCTTGAACCGCAGGAAACTGATGTTCCTCCATCAATCGATGCTAAACAAGTTCCAGCACCTTGGCTACCATTGTTATATGGACGACTTGTAAGAATAATATTATAAGTCGTTCCTCCACCACTTCCGCCGTTTGTCGTGACGATACCACCATTATTAGTCACCGATGCGGTACTACCGTCTTTGGCGCCAATATTCATGCTATATGTACTACCTGTGACATCTGAAGAATAAGAATCTGTAGAATAATTACCTACAACAAAAGGAACAGATTTTAGATAAGGGAGAAGTTCATGAGTAGTATTTATCAAACTTTCTATACTCACCCCTGGAGTAGGATGAATTGGATATTTGTTATTATTATCAGCCGCATACAAAGCTAAAGCATTTCTGACCTGAACGAGAGCTTGTGTGTTCGCAGAGTCAGCCCCCTTTTGCTTAGCACTCTGCAATGATACCAAAATAATCGACGAAAGAAGCCCGATGATAGAAATAACCACCAAAAGCTCAATAAGAGTAAATCCTTTATTCTTCATTATTTTTTGTATAGCCATTGCATTATTAATTATTGTTCAGTAATTATACATAAAATTATACACTAAATCTCCTTCACTTTGTAATCCTCAGGTGCTCGATTGAGCCACCATTCCAACTGATCTCGCGTAAGAAGTCCTTCTTGAGCGCCGATGAACTGCGCTACTGACATAGGATTAACTGGGGCCCAGATGAGAGCCTCGAGAGGGCTGTGGCCGAGGCAGAGCGCAGTAACGAATGTTGAAGCCCAGGCGTCACCACAGCCAGTGCGTTCGAAGGCGGGTCGTGGATCAGGATACATAGGTACATGATAGTAGTGATCACCATCAAAAAGATATGCGCCGTTAGTATTATCAGTGATAGCCACCATCTTTGGTCCATAGTCTGCCAACGCTTTCAAGAGTGGTTTGATATCACGAGTCTTCGTTTTTAACATCCTTTGTGCTTCTTCAACATTTACTACAAGGAAATCAGTTCGTTTATATATACGTTCAAGTTTTTCAAACCCAAGTTCCATTTGGAAAGTTCCTGGTTGGAAAGCGAGTTTAACTTCCGGATGTTTTTCCAAATAGGTAGCAATCTCCATATGATAATTATAGGTAGTTGAAGCGAGCGAAGTGAGATATATCCACTTTGGTGCAGGGAATTCAGGCAAGCGATAATCATAGTCAGTATGTTTGACGAGGATGGTACGATCGACATCATACCAAAGGACGAAATGATAATTACTTGGCTTGTTTGGATGAACTTTTATGTATTTCGTCATAACGCCGTTTTTTTGGAGTTCAGTGAGATCATCTTTACCTCCTTGATCATCACCCAAGTTAGAAACTAAAGCTGAGCGTAAACCCAATCGAGCTCCACTTACTGCAGCATTGGCAGCATTACCAACAGCTTTGACAACCTTTACATATTCAAAAGGAATCTTGTCGCCAAAAGGCATACAGATTTCGCAATCGTTCGTATTTATCTTACAGTTTACATGAGCATCCTGTAGACGAATGAAAGCGTCAGTGGTTGTATCGCCAATAGCGAGTATATCAATTTGCTTTTGAAACATGGTATTATTATACCATCATGTTATCTCTACGAGAATATATTAGAGAAGCCCGCAAGAAGAATATTGCTATAGGTCATTTCAATGTATCCACACTTGATGGCATCTGGGCAGTCGCTGATGCAGGGAAAGAGCTCAATGTTCCAGTTATTATTGGTGTTTCAGAAGGTGAACGCGATTATGTTGGTGTACAACAAGCTTCTGTCATTGTAAAAAGTATCCGTGAGGAGCGTGGTCAACCTATTTTCCTCAATGCTGACCATACGTATTCCTTTGATCGAGTCAAAGAAGCTATAGATGCAGGCTTTGATGCGGTCATATTTGATGGCGCACAGCTTTCTTTTGAAGAAAACGTACGAATTGCAAAAAAGTGTGTGGAGTATGCACGTGCCTGTGGACGTGATGTACTCGTTGAAGGCGAGCTTGGCTTTATCGGTACTTCTTCCAAAGTTCTTGATGCTATACCGACTGGCGCTGTCGTTGGCGATGCTGCTATGACCAAACCAGAAGATGCCTTGAAATTTATTACGGAGACTGGTGTGGATATGCTTGCTCCGGCAGTAGGTAATATCCATGGTGTTGTTCGTGGTGGTGATCCGGCGCTTAATACGAAGAGAGTCAAAGAGATTTCAGAAATCGTACAGATTCCTTTGGTCCTTCATGGGGCTTCCGGTAATTCCGCGAGTGATATTAGAGAATCAGTTAAAAATGGTGTAGCGATAGTTCATGTAAATACCGAACTTCGTTTGGCATATCGTTCAGGCCTCATGAGATCACTTTCAGAGAATTCTGATGAAGTGGCGCCATATAAGTATCTCAAACCTGCGAAATTGGCTATGCAGAAGGTGGTTGAGGAAAAACTTCGTATTGTGAATAACTTAAGTTAAAGTCATCTTTTTAGTGGTATAATAACCTTACTATGTCAGACATACAATTTGAATCAGATAATATGAATTTTATTCGTCGAGGTACAACCGGACCAACTATTGGTGGTGGAAGCGGTAAGAGTGGTATGTCAGGTTGGCTCATCGCTCATGGTTTGGCTCGATCAGAGAATACAGCCCAATACGTTTTGGTTGGTTTTATTGTGTTTAACTTTGTTGTAGCTTTTATACTTCTAAAATATTTTGGTGTGTTTTAATTACTAGTGTTAATAACAGTCTGTAAATAGATCTTTATCTTATGAAAACAAAAAGTAATCGCGTGCAATTGCCGGTCTCGACTACTGTCATTTTGTATGTGAGCGTCATTTCAAATTTCATCGTGACTTTTGTAATTATCAAGTATTTCTTACTGCAATAAAATGAAGAAAGGATTTACACTTATTGAGCTTCTGGTGGTTATTTCTGTTATTGGTTTGTTGTCGTCAATTATTTTGGTGTCGTTGAATCAAGCTCGACAAAAGGGAGTAGTTGGTAGTGCGATATATTTCGCTGATAATAATTATCATAAGTTGGGGGTGAATATGATTTTGTCGGCAGCTTTTAATGACGGAGCATCTTCACCTACTGATTCTACTGGCAATTTTAATTCTGTCTCAACTGCTTCATATGTCTCTAGTACTCCTTTTAATGATGGTGGCAAGTCGGTTGATAGAACAAGTGGATTATATATTGCGTTTAATTTATCATCCGGAAGCTCATTGACATTAGCAGATACTTCTGGATTTACAGAATCTATATGGATTAATTTCTCGTCAATTAATACTTTTAGTTCAACTAATCTAATTGGTGCGTCCTCAAATCTAAGAGACAGTGCTAATAATTCATATGCAATGACATTAGCTTTATCTCCAACTACAATAACGTCATCTTTAGGAGGAGGTAGTAATGTTAGTGCAAACTTACCGACGATTGATAATAATTGGCACAATATCGTTTGCACTTATGATTCATCGTCAAATATGACATATATATATTATGATGGAAAATTACTTAATTCTCTAAGTCTTGGTACTAAATTTAATCCAGTTTCTCTAACAGGATTTATTAGATTAAATTCATTCAACTTAGTTGCTGGTCCTCCTTATATTCTTGTTCATAATCTTCAATTGTATTCCGGCTCACTCCTTGCTTCAGGTGTCCAAAAGCTATACGCTCTTGGTCGTGCACAACATCCTTTTGTTGCAACAAAATAGCCCTAATAAGGCGAATACTTGTCATTTTAAGGCGTTCATGTATAATGGTCGCTACATTCCTACTAGAATATTAATTGACTATTATGCTTTCACTTACTGTAGAAAAACGCAAAATCGTGGGTACATTGGACTCCGTACGCGATGCAGGCCTCATGCCAGCAGTCTTTTATGGTCCAAAAGAAGCCTCAACATCAGTCTCTGTTCCTCTTTCTGATTTCAAGAAGGTTTGGAAGAAAGCCGGAAAATCATCAGTCATCATCTTGAAGGATGGTAGTAGTGAGCACGAGGCTCTTATTCACGAAGTTGATATTCATCCACTTTCAGGCGAACCTCGTCATGCAGATTTCTATGTTATTGAGAAAGGTAAAAAGATTAGTGTTCACGTTCCACTTATATATGTTGGTGTTTCTCCAGCTGTTAAAGACAAAGGGGGTATCATCGTCAAAGTTCACCGTGAAGTTGAAGTTGAAGCAGCTCCTCGCGATCTTCCACACGAACTCACTATTGATATATCTAAACTTGTTGAATTCTCAGACGTTATTCATGCAAAGGATATCATTCTCCCAACAGGCGTCGATCTCAAGATCAATCCAGAAGAAGTAGTCACCTCTGTTTCGGAGCCTCGTGAAGAAAAGGAAGAAGCTCCAACAGCTATCGATATGTCAGCTATCGAAGTTGAGACAAAGGGTAAGGAAGTTAAAGAAGGTGAAGAAGGTGCAGCTGCTCCTGCAGGAGATGCTAAAGATGCAAAGAAAGCTCCAGAGAAGAAATAAAAGAAGCTCCCGAAAGGGAGTTTTTTTGATATACTATCAGGAATGACTCTATTTCCTTCAGTGCAATGTAATATGAAAGTAGTACTCCTTTCTTCTTTTTTCTTACTCCTCTCTTCTTTTTCTGCCCATGCCCAAGTGCCACTGACCACTGATCAACGTGCCGCACTTCAAGCCCAGCTCCAACAAGTTGAAGCTGATGAAGCCTTGGCACAACAACAACTTGCCACTGCTCAATCAAAAAGTAGTTCACTTTCTCAAGCTATAGCAGTTCTCGCAGCAAAGATAAATGCGGCACAACTGACGATAAAAGCAAAGAATCTGTTGATTCAGACACTCGGTAGTGATATCCAAGATAAGAGTAACCATATCGCTCATCTCGAGAGCAAGATCGCTGAAGGCAAGCAAACTGTAGCGGATCTCTTGCGCAAAATGCATGAGATCGATGCATATTCATTGCCAGAAGTTATGTTGTCCCAGTCGACTGTGTCAGGTTTTTTCAATGATGTAGATACATTCAGTTCACTTCAGCAAAGTCTCCAAAATACGTTTACTATGCTGCAGTCTGACGAAGCTTCAACTTCAGCTGAAAAGGATGCTTTGACTGCGCGCCAAAATGCAGAGATGGATGCCAAATATGCTATACAACAGCAAGAAAATGCTATTGCAGCTGACCAAGTTCAGCAAAAACAACTTCTCTCTATTAGTAAAGGAAATGAAAAAGCATATACTACTCTCGTAGCGCAGAAAGCTTCTCAAGCTGCAAAGATACGAGCAGCCCTGTTCTCTTTGGCTGGTGCAAGCGCTATCAAGTTCGGTGACGCGTATAATTATGCGGTGACAGTTTCGAGAAAGACAGGTGTTCCTCCTGCATTTTTGCTAGCTATCATAACTCAAGAATCAAACCTCGGTAGTAATGTGGGCCAATGTTATATATCTGGACCATCTGGTGATGGGGTTAATGTCAAAACAGGCGCTGTGGTTTCTGGTGTGATGAAACCTTCTCGTGATGTTCAGCCTTTCCTCACTATTACGAGTGCACTCAATCTCAATCCATATCAGACGCCAGTATCATGTCCACTTTCATATGGCTATGGGGGAGCCATGGGTCCAGCACAATTCATTCCTTCAACATGGGTTCTACCTGATTTTAATTCACGTATTCAGAGCGCACTCGGTATCTCTGCCATGCCTAATCCGTGGAGTCCACCTGATGCATTTATGGCTTCCGGTATTTATCTTTCTGATCTCGGAGCAAATTCTACAAGCTATACTGCTCAAAAGAATGCGGCTTGTAAGTATTATTCTGGACAGCCGTGTGGGTATGTCACAGGGGCGACGTCATACGGAAACAGTGTTTTGAATCTCGCATATTTCAATAGTAATAGTATCCAGTCGCAGATAGATGCGTTGCAGTAGGAAGGATACAGAAGTAACAACTCTCCTATATTGTGAGGATAACTGGTATAACCATCGGTCTCTTTGCAGTCTTCTGCAAGAGATACTTTTGCACCGCATCGGTAATATTATCTTTGACAATGTCGAGATTGAGTGGATTCATACCTTTAGTTGAAGCATCAGCGGTCTCACGGATGAGGAGGCGTACTTCATGGAGGAGTTCTTGTGATTCACGAAGATAAACGAAACCACGTGAGATGATATCTGGAGATTTCTTAAGCTTACCAGTCTGCGCGTTCATGATACCAAAGATGATGAAGATACCATCTTGAGCAAGAGCCTGACGATCGCGGATGACAACATCTTGGACGTCACCAACAGAGAAACCGTCAACAAGGACGAGTCCTGATGCTGCTTTCTCTTTCAATTTTACGAGCTTGGTGCCACCATTTTGAATTTCTATAACATTTCCATTATCTGGAACGACAACATCAGATTCACTAAGTCCATTGGCTTCTTTGGCTATATCACAGTGCGCACGCAACATATAGTGATAGCCGTGGAGTGGCATGAAGAACTTTGGCTTGATAGCGCGGTGTATCCACGCAGTTTCGTCACGATTGGCATGGCCAGACGAGTGAACGTCGGCGATACGATAGTGGAGGATTTTGGCACCTTGGCGTGAGAGATTATCTTTGAGCTTTTGAACAGCGCGTTCATTACCAGGGACAACTGATGAAGAAAGAACAACAGTGTCGCGTGGGGTGAGTTTTATTTTCGCGTGAGTTTTTTGAGACATACGAACTAGAGCAGAGAAGTCATTGGCTTGTGCACCAGTTGAAATAATGACTATACGTTCTGGTGGATAATTATCTATATCATCAACGGAGATGATCGTTTCTTTTTTTGCTTTAAGAAGACCGAGATGTTTACAGATCTCGATATTCTGCTTCAGACTTCGTCCTTCAACAATAACTTTCTTACCATAGAGCTCGGCAAATTCAACAATTTTCAAAAGGCGCTCAAGGAGTGATGAGAAGGTGGCAATGATGAGGCGACCTTGCATATTCTTGATGATGAGCTCAAGATTTTTGTGCACGGTTTTTTCTGGCAATGAAAAACCTGGGTTCTCAACGTTCGTTGAATCAGCCATGAGAATGAGGACATTACTTGGTCCAGCGGGTCCATTTACAATAGGGAATGCGCGTTCGTATTCGGCAACTTCGTTTTCAGTTGGTACTCCATCAACGTGATCAAGTTTGAGGTCGCCCGTGTGAACAATAGAGCCAAAAGGAGTCTCAATAATAACACCCATTGCATCAGGAATAGTATGAGTAACTGCGAAGAAACGTACTTTTAGTTTACCAACAGTGATGGATGAGTTTTTCTCAACGACTTGGATATCAAGCTTTGGCACATGTGCAAATTCCTCCTGTCTCTTTTCTATAAGAACTGATGTGAGAAGACGAGTATACACTTTTGGATTGCCGATGCGAGGCATGATATAGGGAATACCACCGATATGATCAAGGTGACCGTGAGTAATGATGACCGCACGGATCTTATCCTGACGTTCTTCGAGGTATTTCGTATTTGGCAAAATAAAGTCGATACCTGGTGTATCATCGTCTTTGAACTGGAAACCAATATCAATAACAACAATATCATCGCCATACTGGATGGCAGTCATATTTTTACCGATTTCTTCTACACCACCGAGGGGAATGATACGGATAGAATCCGCTGCAAGTTGAGGAATAACATCACCCTCACGCTTCATGACGGGTTTATTGGGTCCTCTGCGGAATGAGCGAGCGGCATCAGGACGAACAATGTTCATGCGGGTTCCTGCTACGTGTTTATCAGGCAAGGGAGCGTGTTTGGCGGTAACACCAGGTGTGGTGGGATGAGCACGAAATTGACTTGTTGCTGGTCTCCTGAACGGAGCAATCTTGCGGGCTCCACGACCAAGGACGACTCGATGGCCGTTATTTCCAGTAGTCGCTGGCGCTTGTGGCTGTGGCGCAAATGATCCAGGCACAGATGATGAGTTTGTACGTATAATACGCGTCTTGTTGAAATGAGGCCTGAATGGGCGACGAGGTGGATTTGTATTGGGTGTTTTGTTTTCGTTATTCATAAGTCTCTTTTATTTTGTAAATATTTCCCATACTTTCTCTGTTTCTAAATACCAATCTTCTACTGAGTTCCAATGATCAGAGGGAATGCTTATTGAATCGAGATGGATACCAATAAGATTTTTTGGGACAACATATATAAAGTCTGGAGAATAGAGGAATATAGCGGGTGCGTCTTGTTCTATGAGTTGATTGATTTTTGCATAATCTGCTACGAGGACAGTTGAACTTGCTGTACCACGAATCTCGGTTAAAAGCGCATCAACTTTACTGTTTGCATATAATGAGACATTTAATCCCGGAGAATTTCTTTGTGAAGAGTCCCAAAATGCGTATAAATCACGATCTTTTCCTATTTGTTGACCAAAGAGTAATACGTCATATTTGCGTGGACGAATGACATTTTGATAGAGGTCAGAAGCATCGAAAATTTGTATATCAACTTGCGCACCGAGCATTGTCCATTGTTGCTTCAGTAATTTTGCTGTTGCTACGAGATCTGGTGAGTCGGCGGTATAAATATCAAATGAAAGTGTTGTTGAAGCAGTTTTTGGTTTAGAGGATTTTTTCTCAAATAATCCAGAGGAATTTTTGACCCATCCATTTTTTCCCAGAAGATTTTGTGCATCTATCGTATCAGATGTTGATGAGGTAGTTACGGATGCTTTCAATCCAATATCATTGAATAATGATGGTGGTATTGGTCCATATGCAGGTTCACCATATCCAGATAATACTTTTTGTATGATAGCTGTACGATCAGTTGCCATTGTCAATGCAGTTCGTACGATAGGATCAGAAAGTATCGGAGCTTGATTTTGATTGAAAAAGACACCAAAGATACGAGGAAGTGGTGTCTCGAGCACCGTATAGGATTCAGCGGTATTTGAAGTAAGTTCTGCAGCAGCTGCTGGATTGATAGACGGAAGACTGTCGATTGATCCTGCATTGAGTGCAAGAAGCGCTTTATCCTGACTCGTAAAGAAAGAGAAAGAAATAGTAGTTATATACGGACGTTTTGCATAATAACCCTTCCACGTTGAAAGAGTGTAGGATGTCGGTATACCACTTCCATCACGAAGTATTGATCCAATTTTGTATGGTCCGGAACCGACTGGTTGGATATTATATTGATTGAAAATAAATTGATCATCACTGACGTTATTCCAAATATGTTTCGGAATAATGCCTATTGTCGTATTTGCCAGAAATCCATTGTATGGTTGCTTGAGGATGAATTGAATTTCTGTTGAAGACACTTCTTTGACGGTTACACTTGCCCAATCTGCTTGATGTGGACTTTTAAGTGCTGGGTCTTGGATTTTTTGTATGGTGAAAATGACATCATCTGCTGTAAGTGATTGACCGTCTTGGAACGTTAGAGATTTCTTAAGTATGAAATCATACCTTAGTCCATCATTCGACAATGTCCATGAGCTCGCAAGATCGGGTATAAATGAGCCTTTTTCATATTTTGTTAAGCCTGAATATACGAGAGTTCCTATATCACGGTCGACATCCGATACAGCCAAGATAGGATTGATGGTTCGTGGTAAGCCAACTTCACCTTCATGGAGAGTGCCTCCAAATGCCGGTACTTTTACCATGAAAAGTGAGCTTACTTCATAGGTAAGTGATAGTGCAGAGATGAGGACTATCAAAACGAGTAGACTAAAGACCGCTTTCTCAGTGGCAGAGAATCTGTGTATGTATTCCAATATATGATTACCGCGTTTGAGGCGGAATTCTTTTTGATGTTGTTCAATCACGAAAGAGATCTAAAACTAAATAAGATTGATGAGTGCCGATAGGGCAAAAAGGATAGCTATGATAATAGTTCCAATGAAAAGCCACTTTTCTGAACCTCTTCGCGTATGATATGCAGAACTCAAATTATCGTTGCCACCAAAGGCGCCACCGATTTGTGCACCTGTACGTTGAAGCAGTATGACTGCAATCAAAAGGACGGACAAGATGATATTGACATACGGGAGGAGAGACTTCATTGGGTAGAAATATAGCATAAACAGATTTTATCTGCAATATCATGCTATAATTGCACCATGCGTCGTTTATTTGTATATATATTTATCTGCTGTATCTTAGCTGGACTTGCCTTTGTAGGGTATACGTTCATAGCTAATTTTACCTATACGAGACATATCACTTTACCTCCTCAACTCCTCGCATCCTCAAGTGATGGAGTAGCGTCAACGAGTGATTCGTCGACAGATACAACCAATTCAGTTTTTGGTGACATGACTTCCAACCCAGCTTCCTCGACAGTTGATACAACTTCATGGAAATCATACTCAAATTCAGGACTCGGTTTCTCTGTCAGGTATCCAGCAGATTTTGTCGTCAATACTGACACACATGGTAGTTTGATTCTCTTCATTCCAAAGGCAAATTATTTCCATTGGCCTCTTCTTGATGATGTAAAGGTAACCATTACTGCAACATCTTCATGTCCACTCGTTGTGTCAGGTTTTCCACATCCCAATACAGGTTCAGTGGCCATCGGATCATATATATTTAATTATTCTGAAGGAGGAGATGCAGCTGCGGGCAATGTATATCGCGAACAGGCATATGATCTTATGAATGGTGCTGTCTGTTATCATATTGATTTGTTTGATCATGGTTCGAATGGCGCAGGGCTCTATGTAAGTGACCAATCACTCATTACTCAGTATGACAACCAGCATCAGACAGATTTAAACACAGTCGTTTCTATATTTAACGGAGTCGTTCACAGTTTCCACATAGTCTCGCCATAATGAGACTAGTATGGTATATTAATCGTTGTTACAAGTTAATATCTTATTATGAAATCAACAAAAAATATCATTATTGGTGTGGTTGTCGTTGTAGTCATCATCATTATTGGTTTTGTTCTTCGTTCGTCAAAAACTCCAGCGCCAGTGAGTGATGACGGTGTCTCTGCACCAACAAGTGTGGCACAGCCAGGCACAGCAGTAGCTGTATCAGAAACGACTAAAGTCTCTGGTTCACTTTCAGAATATCAAAACGCTGAACTCGGTTTCTCAGTTAACTATCCAAGTGGATGGGAAAAGGAAGAGACAAATGCTGGTGTTAATTTCATTATTCCTATTGACCAGACTCAAGTATCAACAGTTGCAACTCTCCAAGCAAATATACAAGCATTCTCAGGAACATGTGCGTTTCCACCAGTTACTACTATCCAGAGTCGAAGTACTCTCAAGGTTGGAACAAATACATTCAATACCATATCTATGAGTAATACCGTCCAAGGACGTGATTATTTCAATCACATGTATTCACTTCAGCAAGGTGAAATCTGTTACATTTTCTCATTTGCTTCTATAACCCTTTCTCCTGCAAGTAAAGGTTTGACTGGTTCAAATGTTATCCAAGCTCAAAATAACAATAAAGCCATCACAGCGAGTGCTGATAGTGACTTCACTGCCGTTGTTAAATCATTCGGTTTAGTCACAACTCCTGCTGGTCAAGATGAGAGTAGTGTCGCTCCAGGAAAAAAATAATATGAGTACCTCCAAGAAAATTACGCTTGGTATCATAGCAGTCATCATATTGGTGATCGCATATATGTGGACATCGTACAATAGTTTGGTTGGAATGAAAGAATCAGCTACGGCACAATGGCAACAGGTTGAGATACAATATCAACGTCGCCTCGATCTTATACCTAACTTAGTTGCTTCTGTCCAAGGTATCATGAAGCAAGAAACAATCGTGTTCACTGCTTTGGCAGATGCACGTGCTCATTATGCTGGCGCACAAACACAGGATGATAAGGCTGTAGCAGCAGGTGAAGTCGAGTCATCTCTTGGTAGATTACTTGCTGTTGTTGAGAATTATCCAACCCTCAAATCTTCTGATACCGTTCAAAATCTCATGACACAGCTCGAAGGAACCGAGAATCGCGTCAGTGTAGAGAGACAGCGTTACAATGATGACGTTCAAACATACGAAGTTGCCATCAAACGTTTTCCAAGCTCAGTTATAGCGTCATTGTTTGGCTTTACTGATATGCAATATTTTAAAGCTGATACTGGAGCGAGTGTTGCACCAAAAGTTCAGATATAACAAATATGCGAGAAAAAAGCATGAAGAAAGTAGGAAGGGGAATGTTCTTTTCTGTTCTCTTTCTTGCTTCTTTCTTCATTCTTCCAACTTCAACTTTTGCCTATACAAGCCCAGGAAAACCTGTAGGTTTTCTCAATGATTTTGCACACATACTTTCAGCTACTGATAGTGCAACGATCAATGCGCAATTGACCAATGTAAATACATCAACCGGTGCACAAGTAACCGTTGTGACTATTCCGAGTCTCGGTGATGAGACTATTGAGACATACGCAGTAAAATTATTCCAAGAGTGGGGAATAGGCATCAAAGGAAAAGATAATGGATTACTTATAGTTATTGCTCCAAATGATCAAGAAGCTCGCATAGAAGTAGGGTATGGTCTCGAAGGAACCGTCACTGATCTTCAAGCAGGAAATATTGTACGTACAGTCATGATCCCTGCTTTCAAGACAGGGGATTATGCAGGTGGTATACGTAGTGCAGTTGAAGCTGTTGGAGGACTTATCGCCAATGATCCTTCAGTTGTAACACTATACTCAACTAACAATACAGTCAGTTCGAGTAACCAATCTTCAGGTGGCGGATATCTTTCATTTGTATTCTTTTTTGGAATTATTATTTTGAATATATTGGCAAGAATCCTGGGTCGAACTAAATCATGGTGGTTGGGTGGCGTGTTAGGCGCGATTGTTGGTGTAGTCGTTGCATTGATCTGGGGTTTCATTATTGGTGTAGTTTCAATAGTTGTTCTCACGATATGTGGACTCATTTTTGATTATATTGTTTCAAATCATCCTCCAAAATCTGGCGGAGGTGGTATATGGCCAATCTTTTTTGGCGGTGGAGGTTTCGGTGGAAGTGGCGGAGGTGGTTTTGGCGGATTTGGTGGTGGAAGTTCAGGTGGTGGTGGGGCGAGTGGTAGATGGTAATACAGTAGTAATACGTATGACTAATTGTGATAGGATAAAAGTCTCACGGAGGGTTCGCATAGCGGTCTAGTGCGCCACCTTGGAAAGGTGGTATACCTTAACGGGTATCGAGAGTTCGAATCTCTCACCCTCCGCAACGAATGAACGCAGTGAATGAGTGAGGAGGGGAGATGTGCTTAGTATATATAAAAAAACACCCCAGACATTTTCATGTCGGGGGTGTACTGTTTTCAAAAGAACCATTTTATCCCACTGGTAATGCGGGAACTGGAGGGGTGATAGGTACTAATTTCCAGAATTTTTGTGCCCCTGTTGCCGGTGTCGAGACCGTGTATGTACCGTTCACTATGTTCGGACAGAGTGAACTTGGTGTCCAATTGACAAGGTCGTTTGACTCAACCAATTGCCAATTACCAATTCGTTGTGTCCATGTCACTGTGACACAGCCACCACCAATCGATATCCGAAGTTTTGGTGTTATGCTCAAATTTGCGATTTGAGCCATACACACTATGTCCAAGTCACTGAACAAGTTTCGGTAGCCCATGGAACTTCCACCAGAAGTTACACTGGGATATGAGCCTATGAAGTCTGTGCAACCGTTGAATTTGGTTACACCGTCTGCTGGATCAACATAGGCTTGAACACCGATAACAGTACCTGCAAAGGGCAGGGGCTGTTGTATTTCTATCTGGTGTGTTGACCACACTTCCAGGTAGAAGGGTGTGAAATTTTCATCCAGACCCCCTACGACATGATCAAACTCATGTTTCGCTATTGAAAGCAGATCATTAGCATTGGGTCCAGACGTGAACGTACGAGATACGTTGATTATTCCACCACCAAAGTTGGTGGCAAACTCAACGTAATTACTATATTCTTCATTTTCGTACGGCGTCGGGTCTATGAACCACGACGCATTGGCGTTGAATAACACAGTCGCATCACTTATGCGATCTGGGTTAGTCGCCAGTTCATTAACTATTTCCTGCGCGAGGATTCCCTCGGATGTGTTTGTGCTCATCCAAACATGGATGGTTTGAACTCGTTCACTGTTTTCAAAATTCACGGTGCTCGCATATGCTGCGGCATTCATGAGGTTGGTGAAATCCGACATGTTCGTCGGATAGAGACTCGGATCCCCATCATAGACGAGGTTGAGAGTCACGGCTTTCATATTGAACATACTTGCCACGAGGACAAACATGCCAACAACCGGCAATAACATTTTTTTCATAAGGGAGGGGGGTAAATTGTTTATTTTTCAAGGTACTGCTACTATTATACCATTTTAGATGCATTTGTCAAGTATAGGTATTGTCTCAATAAAACCTTGCTACTAAGCCTTTTTTGGACAGAGTTATCAACACAATACATATATGAATATGTTAGTATTGTGTGTATGAAAAGAGTTCGAACTATATTTTTAACTGGGATGGTATGTATTTTTTCCTTGTTTGGAATTCAGCATGTTTTTGCTTCCACTACGAACGGTTCAATTTCAGCAAATAGTTATGCATGGGGGGAAAATCTTGGGTGGATAAATTTTGGTTGTGCACAGTGTACCCTCCACGTTACCGATACTGCACTTACTGGTGATGTATGGAGTGCACAGTATGGATGGATTAATTTATCTCCGACAAATGGTGGAGTGACTAACGATGGTAATGGTAATCTCGGTGGAACTGCCTGGTCATCAGGTTTGGGATGGATTTCTTTTATCGGTGTCGTCATCAATTCTTCGGGTGTATTTTCTGGTATTACGGGAGGTCAAGGATCGACTGCTGGTAGAATTAATTTTTCTTGTACGCATTGTTCAGTTGTGACTGATTGGAGACCGGCGAGTGTCCGTACAGTACAAAATTCTAGTGGAGGATCATCTGGTGGTAGTTCATCAAGCGGAAGTCTTGTCGGAGGTAATTCATTAGTGAACTCAAATGTTTCTACAACTACCACGTCTCCTTTAGTTGCTGCAGTTGTTAGTTCAGAGCCACCACGTTCAGAGCATGTTACTGTTGTACCTTCGGGTTTGAGTCAAGATGTACTTGAAGGAACAAAAGGTTGGGTGTATACGACATCAAATACTCCACATATCGCTAAAAAAGGTATTGTAACATTTGCCAATACAGGAAGTTCCTCTCTTGCTTCAAAAATTGGATTGAATCAGTTATCTTCGACAGCAGTGTATATTATTTCAACCACTATTTTAGGGGTTGTTCTTCTCGCACTATTTATTTTACGGTTTCTCTAAGGATATTTCGTTATCCCCATATTTTTGTTTAAGATTTAGACGGTATATCGTGATATAATTGAGGCATAATGCATCGAAAAACCCGATTATTTTTGGTTATATCTGCAGTGATCAGTATAGGGTCTTTCAATCTGGCTCATGCCGCACCGCTCTATACTCCTGGACAGACTCTTGATCCTGCATGTGTACCAAGTAACCCTGATTGTACAGTGCAGGTGAGTTCATCTCTGGCGACTACGACTGGACCATATTTTACCGCGACATCGACGAGTGCTGGAAGTACGTTTCCTGTCATGACAAATGGTGTTATAGCCGATGTTCATTCTGACGGAAGCACGCAATATTATAATGCTACTTCTACTGGTTCAGCAGGAAATGCAAATGGAAATGCATTGCTTGCGGCAGTTGCAAATGCTGTAAATGGAGATACGATATATCTTTCAGATAATACATTCGATACAGCAAATCATCCTGTTGATCTTTCGCTCGGTGGAACAGGAACTATTTCTGTCTACGGAACAGGTAAATATGGCACTCTTGTGCAAGGTAACCCAGAGCTCCAAGCAACTAATTGTGGTGTTTTCTGTCCAGCGACAAATTCGACTGTCGCCAATATGTCTATAACTAATTATGGAAGTGGCCGATATTCATACTTTGCGTGTTGGGGATCATTCAATAATTCAGCATTTACAAATGCAATCATACAAAATATCTATTGTCAGTCATCAACAGATGGTATCTACGTAAAAGGAACGAACAGTGGAGACACATTTTGGTCAATCAATAACACCGTCTCAACCCAATGGGATGCAATCGTATTTGATACTCCAACGAGTACTGTGTATATATATAATAATAATCTTTCTGCGTATGCATCTATAACTGAAGAAGCAGATGGTGTATTTGTCTCAAATACTAATGGTGGAACTGATACTGCTTATATTTATAATACGAATATGACTATCACAGGTAGAACAAGTCATAATCCATTGAATAGTCCACATGTGTATGGAATAAATAACAGTGGAGGTGCTATATATGTGTATAACGGTTCTATTACCACTGTTGCCAATACTTCTCCAACGGTTGGAGACATAAATGGGGGCGCTTGGGTCAATTCAAGTCTTTCATACGATCCAACAAAATCAAATGGTGTTCAATATCTTGATGCGACAACCTCTTTGTATTCTCTTGGCTCGTCAGGTGCTTCATCAACTGTTCTCATCAACGCCAATGGTGTAGCAACATGGGTTTCAACTTCATCCCTCGGTATTGGTGGAGGGATAAATTATTTTGCTAATACTGGGGCAACAACTACGCTTACCACAGGATCAATCTTCTCAGCTAGTACGGGCATGTTTGGCTCGCTTACTGCAACGAGCTCTCTCACCGTGTCTGCGACTACGACAACCAAAGGTCTTTCAGTTGGTTCACTCTCAGGACTCCTCTGGGGAACTAACGGAGCAATCAGTGCAATATCTACTTCATCACTCGGTATTCCTAACTACTGGACATTGTCAGGCGCGACAACAACTAACAATGTCGCTAACGTTGTTTCTACTCTTGGTGTGTTTGGCACGATACAAGCAACAAGCACAACAATTGCATCGAATATTTTCAACGCTTCAACTACAAATCTTTCTGTAGCTAATTTATCATTCAGCAGTACTACTGGAATAGGTGGAGGAGCACTTATCACAATTCAACACTCTGATGGAACCTTTACTTATTGGAATGCTACAACATCGTCAAGTATCGGTAATGGTACAGCCTTAATTGTATCTCTATCTTCCAAGCGTGCAGGAGATAGTTATTTCTTGGCATCGACAACTTTCGATATTCAAGGAGCATCACTCGATTTTACTACTAGTGGAACAGACTATATATCAATCCATGGTGCTGGTAAATATTCAACAGTAATAACCTCTAGTAGTACATCTGCCGGGGCCACTATTATCCAGGTTAGTAGAGGATCAAATGTCAGTGATCTTAGTATCATAGGTACACGTTCTGATGGTAATCAGCGCCCATTGAATGTCTCTGGTGCCCAATGTACCAATGCTAACGACAATATCGTTATAAGAAGTGTATACATTAAAGCCGGTTATGATGGTCTAACCGGAGCATGTCGTGGTATCACTGAAGTGACAAATCTCACTGTAAACAGTAATTGGGATTCCATAGCATATGGTGGTAATGGTGGTGGAACTCTCAATCTATATAACTCTAGTTTGAATAGCGCCACATCTTCATCGGTTAATAGTGGTCTTATTGGTCGTGGTATATCGTTCAGTAGTGGAACAATAAACATATACAGTTCTAGTGTATATGGAGACACTGCTGGTTTAGAGACTAGTGGAGCTGGAATAGCCAATATATATTCATCCTCTATTACATCATCGGCAGTTGGGATCGATATTCATCAGATAGGTACTGGAATTATAAATGTTGCGAGTGATGTAACCTATTCTCCTTTGAAATCATCTGGATCAATAAATCCATTAACATCATATCAATGGATGGCTTCTACTACTGGCATATATAATACTTTTGGTAATGTCGGCATCGGTAGCACTTCACCAAGCAATCTCCTCACCGTTGCCGGTAATGGGTGGTTCAATGGAAATATCACTGGTACGAACTTCATTGCAACCGGTACTCTCACTGTCTC
>Ga0007882_10000018_pt1 | contig 92661 bp, 106 predicted proteins | sample CryBogCBH12Aug01_FD_71195 | JGI IMG/M metagenome (GOLD analysis project Ga0007882, IMG submission 71195) | Freshwater microbial communities from Crystal Bog, Wisconsin, USA - CBH12Aug09.1 | ecosystem: Environmental > Aquatic > Freshwater > Lake | place: Crystal Bog, Wisconsin, USA | collected... | reverse complement strand
GCGTTGATTGCACCCATTGCTATGGAAGAAGGTTTGCGTTTCGCTATTCGTGAAGGCGGCCGTACCGTAGGTGCGGGTGTTGTTGCGAAGATTATTGAGTAAAAAAGGATAACCATGGTTACTGCAATCACACATCAAAAAATCCGAATTCGCCTCAAGGCGTTCGACTACCGACTCATTGATCAGTCGGCATTGGAAATTGTCGAAACCGCGAAGCGCACCGGTGCTGTAGTGAAGGGACCTGTTCCCTTGCCTACGCGCATTGAGCGTTTTGATGTATTGCGCTCACCACACGTGAACAAAACATCACGGGATCAGTTTGAAATTCGGACCCATCTGCGCTTGATGGACATTGTGGACCCTACAGACAAAACGGTAGACGCCCTCATGAAGCTGGATTTGCCCGCAGGCGTGGACGTAGAAATTAAGTTGTAAGCAACACCCGTACAAAAAAGTGCGGCGCTGTAAAAATAGTTAGGAGCTGATCAATTGGAATCGGCATCCGACCAAACCATTTAAGGGTTGGCGGATTAACAAACATAAGGAATTGAGCAATGACTCTAGGACTCGTTGGCCGTAAAATCGGCATGACGCGTGTGTTCACCGACGATGGCGACTCTATACCGGTCACCGTGGTTGATGTGGGCGATAATCGCGTCACACAGATCAAGACGCCCGGCACCGATGGCTATACCGCCGTTCAAGTGACCTATGGCACCCGTCGTGCAAGCCGCATCACCAAAGCCATTGCCGGTCATTTGGCTAAGGCTGGTGTTACAGGCGGCACACTCACACGCGAATTTCATGTGACCGATGATCAGCTTGCAACGCTGGCCGCCGGAACCACTGTGGCCTTGGATGTATTTCAAGTGGGTCAAAAAGTGGACGTGACCGGTACCTCCTTGGGTAAAGGGTTTACCGGTGCCATCAAGCGCCACCATTTCAGCTCTAATCGTGCTTCGCACGGAAACTCGCGCTCGCATAACAGCGCAGGTTCCATCGGTATGGCACAAGATCCAGGCCGCGTGTTTCCCGGTAAGCGCATGGCCGGTCATTTGGGCGATGTGAAACGCACCGCGCAAAACCTCGTCATCGTGCGTATCGATGCTGAGCGCAAGCTGCTTCTCATTAAAGGCGCCGTTCCCGGCTCTAAGGGCGGTCATGTCATCGTGCGGCCCGCCGCTAAGGCAGGTGCATAATGGATCTGAAAATTATTGATGATAAGGGGCAATCCATATCCACCATGGTGGGTTCGGACGAGCTCTTTGGTCGCGAATATAACGAACCGCTGGTGCATCAGCTGGTCATCGCGTTCCAGGCCAATGCGCGCCAAGGAACCCGTGCTCAGAAGGGCCGCAGCGAAATCGCCAAGTCCACACGCAAACCTTGGAATCAAAAAGGAACGGGTCGTGCCCGTGCCGGTATGGCTTCCAGCCCTTTGTGGCGTGGCGGCGGTAAGATTTTTCCATCCAGTCCTGATGAAAATTTCTCGCACAAAATTAACCGCAAAATGTATCGCGCAGGTCTGTGCGCCATTTTGTCGCAATTGGTGCGCGAAGATCGTCTGGCTGTGGTTGAGCAAATCACCCTCGATTCACCCAAAACCAAAGTTTTGGCCGGCAAATTAAAAGGCATGGGTTACGACCGCGTGCTGATTATCACCGACAATCTGGATGACAACCTGTACTTGTCTTCACGCAACCTGCCCAATGCCTTGGTGCTGGAAGTGTCTGAAGCCGATCCAGTGAGCTTGATTCGTTTTCCTAAGGTGGTGTTGACCCAAGCGGCGGTTAAGAAATTTGAAGAGGTGTTGTCATCATGAACCCCAAATTTAGCGAAGCGCGCTTGCTACAAGTGATTGAAGGCCCCCTGGTTTCTGAAAAGAGCACCTACGTGGCCGATAAGTTTGAGCAAGTTATTTTCCGTGTGGCTACCACTGCAACCAAGCCTGAAATTAAAGCGGCTGTAGAACAGCTGTTTAAAGTTCAAGTGGAAAGCGTGCAAGTGGTCAACGTGAAAGGCAAATTGAAACGCAGTGGTCGTTTTGCGGGTAAACGCAAAGACTGGAAGAAGGCCTATGTGTGCCTGAAGCCCGGCCAAGAAATTAACCTCATGGCAGGGGAATAGTCATGGCCATTATTAGAATGAAGCCCACATCACCCGGTCGTCGTGGGGTGATCCGTGTTACAGGCGTGGAATTGCATAAAGGTGCACCGGTACAAGCCTTGGTTGAAAAACAATCCAAGAAAGCCGGTCGTAACCACAATGGACATATCACCACCCGTCATCAGGGCGGTGGACATCGTCAGCATTACCGTATGGTTGATTTCCGTCGCAACAAGGATGGCATTCCTGCGGTGGTTGAGCATTTGGAATACGATCCTAACCGGACCGCCAACTTGGCTTTGCTGTGCTATGCCGATGGCGAACGCCGTTACATTATTGCGCCCAAGGGAATCGCCAAGGGCGCTCAGTTGATGAGTGGCATTGATGCCCCCATCAAGCCCGGTAATTGCTTGCCACTGCGCAACATTCCCGTGGGTAGCACCATTCACTGTATTGAAATGCAACCCGGTAAAGGCGCGCAGCTGGCGCGTTCGGCAGGCACCTCTGTACAGCTGTTGGCCCGTGAAGGCGCTTACGCTCAGTTGCGTTTGCGCTCCGGTGAAATTCGCCGTGTGCATGTGGAATGCCGTGCCACCATCGGTGAAGTGGGTAATGAAGAACATAACCTACGCTCCATCGGTAAGGCCGGTGCACAACGCTGGCGTGGTATTCGTCCTACGGTTCGTGGCGTGGCCATGAACCCGGTGGATCACCCGCACGGTGGTGGTGAAGGCAAGACGGCCGCAGGCCGCCATCCAGTGAGCCCATGGGGTACTCAAACCAAGGGTTATCGCACACGTAGAAACAAGCGCACGAGCAGCATGATCGTTCGTCGCCGTCAATCCGCTTAAGGGTAACGACTATGGCTCGCTCAGTTAAAAAAGGACCGTTCATTGACGGTCATCTCATGAAAAAAGTGGAAACCGCTGTGGCCTCTAAGGACAAGCGTCCCATCAAAACCTGGTCACGCCGTTCTACGGTGTTGCCCGACTTTGTTGGTCTGACGATTGCTGTCCATAACGGCAAGCAGCATATTCCGGTGTACGTTACTGAAAACATGGTCGGCCATAAGTTGGGCGAGTTTTCATTGACCCGTACCTTCAAAGGCCATACGGCGGACAAGAAAGCCGCCCCGGCCAAGAAATAGGAGCACGAATCATGAATGTAAATGCAATATTGCGCGGCGTTCGCCTCTCTCCCCAAAAGGGACGGTTGGTGGCGGATCAGGTTCGCGGTCTGAAGGTGGACAAAGCCTTGAGCTTGCTCAGTTTTAGCCCCAAGAAGGGCGCCAAGATCATCAAGAAAGTGCTGGAGTCGGCCATTGCCAACGCCGAGCATAATCTGGGTTTGGATGTGGATGAGTTAAAAGTCTCCGTCATCCATGTGGAAAAAGGGCCGATCATGAAACGTTTCATGGCGCGCGCCAAGGGCCGTGGCAATAGCATCATCAAGCCCACCTGCCACATCTATGTCACCGTAGCGGACAAGGAATAAACATGGGCCAGAAAATACATCCAATCGGTTTCCGCCTCAGTGTTCTTAAAAACTGGACCTCTAAGTGGTTTGCCAATTCAAAGAATTTCCCCGGCATGCTGCAAGCCGACATCAAAGTGCGTGCTTACTTAAAAAAGAAGCTGGCACATGCCTCTGTGGGCCGCGTCATTATTGAGCGCCCCGCCAAGAATGCCAAGATCACCATTTACAGCGCCCGTCCGGGTGTGGTGATCGGCAAGAAAGGCGAAGACATTGAAAGCTTGCGCGTCAGCCTGCAACAGATCATGGGCGTGCCTGTGCATGTGAACATTGAAGAAATTCGTAAGCCCGAACTGGACGCGCAAATTATCGCCGACGGTATTTCTGGGCAGCTTGAAAAGCGCGTGATGTTCCGTCGCGCCATGAAGCGCGCCATGCAAAATGCCATGCGTTTGGGCGCACAAGGCATCAAGATCACCAGCAGCGGCCGTTTAAACGGTATCGAAATTGCCCGTACCGAGTGGTATCGCGAAGGCCGTGTGCCATTACACACCTTGCGTGCCGATATCGACTACGGCTTCTCCGAAGCCAAAACCACCTACGGCATTATCGGGGTGCGTGTGTTGGTATTTAAGGGTGAACATCAGGGTCGGGGCGAATTGCCCGTAGTGGCAGCCGTTGAGCCCGAGAGAAAGACCCGCAAGTCAGGAGTCCGAAATGCTGCAACCAGCTAGAACGAAATACCGTAAGCAACAGAAGGGCCGCAACACGGGTGTCGCCACCCGCGGAGCCAAGGTTTCCTTTGGCGATTTTGGCCTCAAGGCCACCGAACGCGGTCGTCTTACAGCCCGTCAAATTGAGGCTGCTCGTCGTGCCATGACCCGTCACATTAAACGGGGCGGACGCATTTGGATCCGGATTTTCCCGGACAAGCCTATTTCCCGTAAACCCGCCGAAGTTCGGATGGGTAACGGTAAGGGCAACCCCGAGTACTTTGTGGCCGAAATCGTGCCCGGCAAGGTGCTCTACGAAATGGATGGTGTGGATGAAAAGTTGGCCCGTGAGGCATTTACCCTCGCGGCAGCCAAGTTACCTCTGGCCACCACCTTTGTTACCCGTCATTTGGGATAAGGCTATGAAAGCAAAAGAACTTCGTACTAAAAACGTGGAAGAACTGAACCAGGAACTGGTGTCCTTACTGAAGGCTCGTTTTGGCCTGAAGATGCAGTTATCCACCCAACAAAGCACCAAGACCAGCGAATTGGGCAAGCTCCGGCGCGACATCGCCCGGGTCAAAACGCTGATCCGTGAAAAGGCGGTTTAATTATGACAAATACCATTCAAGCCGCAACCACTGCCAATCAGCGCACGCTGACCGGCACCGTGGTGAGCGACAAAATGAACAAGACGGTTACCGTGTTGGTTGAACGCACCGTAACCCACCCTACTTTGGGCAAGGTGATGCGTCGCACCAAGAAATACCACGCCCATGCCGAAAGCAATGAGTACCATACCGGCGACGTGGTGATTATTGAGGAATGCCGACCCATCTCCAAAACCAAGACTTGGAAGGTGGCGCGCCTCATTTCAAAGGCAGAAACGGTCTAAATTAGGTTGGGGGCTTGCCTTCGGGCCGGTTTTTACGCTAAACTTGCGGATTCTTCGGAAGCAACGTTTTCTATCCCTTAAAACGGGGTCCAAAACTAGCCGTCGTAGCCGTGGGGTCGTTACAAATCCCGGGCAGAGCCGCAAGGCCGTCGGATTAAGTTGGAGAGGCACTAAAAAATGATTCAAATGCAATCGAGACTAGATGTCGCCGATAATACCGGCGCCAAATCGGTCATGTGTATTAAAGTACTGGGCGGTTCTAAACGCCGTTACGCCAACATTGGCGATGTCATTAAGGTCAGCATTAAAACTGCTGCGCCCCGTGGCCGCGTTAAGAAAGGCGAGGTGTATAACGCCGTTGTGGTACGTACCGCCAAGGGCGTTCGTCGCCCCGATGGTTCGCTGGTTAAGTTTGACGGCAACGCAGCCGTTTTACTGAATGCCAAGCTAGAACCCATCGGTACACGTATTTTTGGACCGGTTACCCGTGAGCTGCGGACTGAGCGTTTTATGAAAATCGTCTCGCTAGCCCCCGAAGTGTTATAGGAGCTTTTCATGCGCAAAATTCGCAAAGGCGATGAAGTCATCGCAATTACTGGCAAAGACAAAGGCAAACGCGGCTCAGTGGCGCGCGTGGTCAGCGAATTTTCTTTGGTGGTAGATGGTTTAAACCGTGTAAAGAAACACGCTAAGGGCAACCCCGCAAAAGGTGAGCCGGGCGGCATTATCGAAAAAGACATGCCCATTCATATTTCGAATGTGGCGCTATACAACCCCGGCACCCAAAAAGCCGACCGTGTGGGCATTCGGGTGTTGGAAGATGGTAAACGGGTACGTTTTTTCAAGTCCAACGGCGAAGTCGTTGACGCGTAAGGAATGAGCATGAGCCGCCTGAATAGTTTTTACAAAGAAACCGTTGTGCCCAAACTGGTCACAGAGTTTGGTTACACCTCGGTTATGGAAGTGCCCCGCATCACCAAAATCACCCTCAACATGGGTGTGGGTGAGGCTGTGGCCGATAAAAAAATCATTGAACATGCTGTGGGTGACATGCAAAAGATTGCCGGCCAAAAACCGGTGGTCACCAAGTCACGCAAGTCCATCGCCGGTTTTAAAATCCGCGAAGGCTATCCTATTGGCTGTATGGTCACATTGCGCCGTGAGCGCATGTATGAATTCCTCGATCGCCTGATTTCCGTGGCCATCCCGCGAATTCGCGACTTTCGTGGTATTTCGGGTCGTTCCTTTGACGGTCGTGGCAATTACAGCATGGGCGTTAAAGAACAAACCATTTTCCCGGAAATTGAGTACGACAAGATTGACGCAGTGCGTGGTATGGACATCACCATTACCACCACGGCAAAAACGGATGCCGAAGCAAAAGCATTATTGCTGGCATTTAAATTCCCATTGAAAGTCTGAGGTTAACTGTGGCGAAAATTGCAGTGATCAATCGTGATTTAAAGCGCCGTGTAACGGTAAAGAAATTTGCCGCCAAGCGTGCACAGTTGATGAGCATTATCAACGACAGTAAAGCGGGTGATGAGGCTCGGTATGAGGCTCGTCAAGCGTTGCAGCAACTTCCACGCAATGCAAGCCCAACGCGGCTGCGCAATCGCTGTGCCCTTACGGGTCGGCCGCGCGGCGTTTATAGTAAATTCGGTCTGGGGCGTAGCAAGCTCCGCGAAATAGCCATGCGCGGAGAAATTCCGGGCATCACCAAGGCCAGCTGGTAGTAGGAGCGACAACCCGATGAGCATGACAGATCCGATTGCCGATATGCTGACTCGAACCCGCAACGCTCAGCGTGCGGAAAAGACCAGTGTTTCGATGCCATCTTCTAAATTAAAGATAGCCATTGCCCAAGTCCTAAAAGACGAGGGGTATATCGATGGTTTTGAAGTCCACCAAAGTGGCAACAAGCCGGTACTTGAGATGGCTCTTAAGTATTACGCCGGCCGTCCCGTGATCGAGTTAATCGAACGCGTGAGCCGCCCAGGGCTTCGTGTGTACAAGAGTTGCCAGGAAATCCCCAAGGTCATGAATGGCCTAGGCGTGGCCATTGTGTCCACCCCTGCGGGTGTCATCACCGATCGTGCGGCACGCAGCCGCAACGTGGGTGGTGAAGTCCTGTGCATCGTGGCGTAAGGAGCTTATAACCATGTCACGCATAGCAAATTACCCGGTCGACATCCCTGCCAAAGTGGAAGTGACTATTAGCCCTAGCAATGTGTCCGTTAAGGGCCCGCTGGGTGTTCTCAACCAATATCTGGGTGACCAAGTATTGGTAGAGCGCGCTGAAAACCAATTGCTGTTTAAAGCGGCCAACAACAGTCAACAAGCCAATGCCATGTCCGGCACGGCGCGTGCTCTGGTATTCAATATGGTGGAAGGTGTCACCCGCGGCTGGGAAAAGAAATTGGCCTTGGTGGGCGTGGGTTATCGCGCACAAGCCGCTGGCGATAAATTGAATTTAACATTGGGGTTTTCCCATCCCGTGGTGCATATGATGCCCGCTGGTATTAAGGTAGAAACCCCCAGTCAGACTGAAATTATTATCAAGGGCATTGACCGCCAAGTGGTGGGCCAAGTGGCCGCCGAAGTGCGGGCTTATCGCAAACCTGAGCCTTATAAGGGTAAGGGCGTGCGCTATGTGGACGAAGTCATCATCCTCAAAGAAACCAAGAAGAAATAAGGCGAACACATCATGAATAACACCAGCAACGGAAGAATTCGTCGGGCACGCCGCACCCGCAGCAAGATTGCAGAATTGTGCGCCGTGCGCCTTACCGTGCACCGTACAAATTTGCATGTGTATGCGCAAATTATTGATGCCTCAGGGGCAAAAGTGTTGGCCAGCGCCTCCACTCTTGAGCCTGAAGTACGTAAAGAAATGGCAAATGGTGGCAACATTAATGCAGCAACCCTGGTGGGTCGTCGCATTGCTGAAAAAGCCAAGCAAGTGGGTATTGAGAGCGTTGCATTTGATCGCTCCGGCTTCCGCTATCACGGTCGCGTTAAGGCTTTGGCCGACGCAGCTCGTGAAGGCGGCCTGAAGTTTTAACGGTTTAGTAAAACCCATAGAGACAGAACATGGCAAAGAACGATAACGAAGATCGCGGCGACGGCCTGCGGGAAAAAATGGTTGCGGTAAACCGCGTCACTAAAGTGGTTAAGGGCGGCCGTATTTTGGCATTCGCCGCATTAACCGTGGTAGGTGACGGCGATGGCGGCATTGGCATGGGCAAGGGTAAGTCCCGCGAAGTGCCTGTGGCCGTACAAAAAGCCATGGAATCTGCACGTCGCAAAATGGTCAAAATTAATTTAAAGAATGGCACCTTGTTTCACCAAGTGATTGGTACCCATGGCGCCGCTAAAGTGTTTATGCAACCCGCATCTGAAGGTACGGGCATTATTGCCGGCGGCCCGATGCGTGCCGTATTTGAAGTGATGGGCGTGACGGATGTGTTGGCGAAGTGCATTGGTTCTACCAATCCTTACAACGTGATCCGGGCCACCTTAAATGGTCTTGAAGCCACACGCCGTCCTTCCGAAATTGCAGCCAAGCGCGGCAAGTCTATTGAAGAGATTACGGAGTAAGCAGATGAATAGCGCCACTCAAAAAATGATTAAGGTCACGTTGTTTAAAAGCCCCATTGGTGCGTTGAAGGCTCATCGGGCTTGTGTGCGTGGCTTGGGACTGCGTCGCATGCAGCAAACAGTTGAAGTCATCGACACCCCTGAAAACCGTGGCATGGTTAACACCGTGAAACACTTGGTTCGTCTCGCATAAAGGATAAGGGTCATGGAACTAAATACAATTAAACCAGCCGATGGCGCCAAGCGCCCGCGCCGCCGCGTGGGCCGCGGTATTGGTAGTGGTTTGGGTAAAACAGCAGGCCGCGGTCACAAGGGTCAAAAAAGCCGTTCCGGTGGTTTTCATAAAGTGGGTTTTGAAGGCGGCCAAATGCCACTGCAACGTCGCTTACCCAAGCGTGGTTTCCAACCCGTAAACCGTCATGAAACCGCGCAAGTTCGCTTGTTAGACTTGGCGCGCGTGGAAGGCGATGTGGTTGATTTGCTGACCTTAAAGCAAGCCGGCCTGATTCCCGGCAGTGCCGGTGGTGCCAAAGTATTTTTGAAAGGTGAGTTGTCGCGCAAGCTCACGCTGCGTGGCGTAGGCGTTACAAGCGGCGCGCGCGCGGCTATTGAAGCGGCGGGCGGAACCATTGAAGCGCAGGTTGAAGCGCAGCAGGCTGAGTAATTTTGGCCAATAAGGGCAACGAATCAGCAGGCAGCAAGTTAAACGACCTTAAACGCCGTCTGTGGTTTGTACTGGGTGCATTGGTGGTGTACCGGTTGGGTGCGCATATCCCTGTGCCGGGTATTAACCCCGATGAGCTGGCCAAGTTGTTTAGTAGTCAGCAAGGTGGCATTTTGGGGATGTTTAATATGTTCTCCGGAGGCGCGCTGTCGCGTTTCACGGTGTTTGCATTGGGGATCATGCCGTACATTTCGGCATCCATCATCATGCAACTTCTAACCTCGGTGTTGCCGACCTTAGAAGCGTTGAAGAAAGAAGGCGAAGCAGGGCGCCGCAAGATTACGCAATACACCCGCTACGGCACTGTGGTGCTGGCGTTTTTCCAAGCCATTGGCATTGCCATCGCTTTGGAATCACAAGCGGGTTTGGTGTTGGATCCGGGAATGGCCTTTAGGGCCACCACCGCCATCACCTTAGTGACCGGAACCATGTTTCTGATGTGGTTGGGTGAACAGATTACAGAGCGCGGCATTGGTAATGGCATTTCACTCATTATCTTTGCCGGTATCGTGGCTGGATTGCCACGGGCTGTGGGCAGCACGCTAGAACTGGTTAGAACCGGTGCATTTTCCTGGTTTATGGCCATCGCGTTGTTTGCCGGAGTGGTACTGATAACCGCTTTGGTGGTGTTTGTAGAACGCGGCCAGCGCAAGATTACGGTGAATTATGCCAAGCGGCAGGTGGGCAATAAGGTCTACGGCGGGCAAAGCTCGCATCTGCCCCTGAAGCTGAATATGGCGGGTGTTATTCCCCCCATTTTTGCCAGCAGCATTATTTTGTTTCCGGCTACTTTGGCGGGATGGTTTGGCAGTCATGAAAATTTTGGTTGGCTGAAGGACGTCAGCGCGTTGCTGAGCCCAGGACAACCGGTTTATGTGTTGTTGTACGCAAGCGCCATTTTGTTTTTCTGTTTCTTTTATACGGCGTTGGTATTCAACAGCAAGGAAACTGCGGACAACTTAAAGAAGAGTGGGGCGTTTGTACCAGGAATTAGGCCCGGTGAACAAACAGCGCGTTACATTGACAAGATCATGACGCGTCTCACCTTAACCGGGGCCATTTACATTACCTTGGTGTGTTTGTTGCCTGAGTTTTTGATTGTGCGGTTTAATGTGCCGTTTTATTTTGGGGGTACATCGCTGTTGATCATCGTGGTGGTTACGATGGACTTCATGGCCCAGGTTCAGTCCTACGCCATGTCGCAACAGTACGAAAGCCTGTTAAAGAAAGCTAACTTTAAAGGGCAGCCCTCCAGATAAATGGCTAAAGAAGATACGATCGAAATGCAGGGTGAAATTGTGGAAACGTTGCCGAATGCAACCTTCCGTGTGAAACTTGAAAACGATCATGTGGTACTAGGACACATTTCCGGAAAGATGCGTATGCATTACATCCGGATATTGCCGGGCGACAAGGTTACTGTGGAATTGACGCCTTACGATTTAACGCGGTGCCGGATTACCTTCCGCGCCAAATAGCGTGATGAGCAGGAGTAGAGAAAAATGAAAGTACAAGCATCTGTAAAAAAGGTCTGCCGCAAGTGCAAATTGGTGCGCCGTAAAGGTGTGCTGCGTGTGATCTGTGAAGATCCGCGTCACAAGCAGCGCCAAGGCTAAGCCTTAACTTTATAAACCGTTAAGCCAACAGGAATTAGAGGTCGTTATGGCACGTATTGCAGGGGTTAATATCCCAAATCACCAACATGCCGAAATTGCATTGACGGCAATTTTTGGAATTGGACGCCCCCGCGCCCGCGACATTTGCGCGGCCGCTGGTGTGGTCACCAGTTCTAAAATTAAAGATTTAACCGATGCAGAAATGGAAAAACTTCGTATTGAAGTGACCAAGTTTACCGTTGAAGGCGATCTTCGCCGTGAAGTGTCGCTGAATATTAAGCGATTGATGGATCTGGGCAGTTATCGGGGTTCACGCCACCGTCGTGGCTTGCCCTGCCGTGGCCAGCGTACCAGGACCAACGCGCGTACCCGTAAGGGCCCGCGTAAGGCCGTTCGTGCAACGAAGTAATCGAAGGATTAATTGAATGGTTAAGGCAAACTCAGCAACACGTGTACGCAAGAAAGTTAAAAAGAATGTGGCGGAAGGCATTGCTCACATTCATGCGTCATTTAATAACACCATCGTGACGATTACCGATCGTCAGGGTAATGCATTGTCCTGGGCAACCTCGGGCAGCAACGGGTTTAAGGGCTCACGTAAGAGCACGCCGTTTGCTGCACAGATTGCAGCGGAAAGCGCAGGCAAAGCAGCGCAGGAATGCGGTGTAAAGAATCTTGAAGTACGGATCAAGGGCCCTGGCCCTGGCCGTGAATCTGCGGTGCGCGCCCTGAACGCCGCGGGTTTTAAAATTACCAGTATCTCGGATGTGACGCCCGTGCCCCATAACGGTTGCCGTCCACCCAAGAAACGCCGAATCTAACCAGGGATCAGGAGAAATAACGTGGCAAGAAACCTGGACGCTAAATGTCGCCAATGTCGCCGTGAAGGCGAGAAGCTCTTCCTTAAGGGAGAAAAATGCTTTACGGACAAATGTGCCGTCGACCGTCGTGCATATCCACCTGGCCAGCATGGTCAGAAACAAAACAACCGTCAGTCCGTTTACGGCGGACAGTTGCGCGCCAAGCAAAAAGTGCGTCGCATCTACGGCATTCTGGAACGTCAGTTCCGTAACACCTATCATGCGGCCGACCGCGCGCGTGGCATTACGGGTGAAACCTTACTGCAAACCCTAGAATCCCGTCTGGACAATGTGGCCTACCGTATGGGTTTTGGTGCTTCACGCGCCGAAGCACGTCAGGTAGTGCGTCACAACGGAATTTTGGTGAACGGTCATCGGGTGAATATCCCATCGTTCTTGCTGCGTCCCGGCGATGCCGTGGAAGTAGCCGAAAAATCCAAGACACAGTTGCGCATTAAGGGCGCCACCGAAGCCGCTGAAGGACGGGGTTTCCCCGAATGGTTGGAAGTGGATGCCAAGGCCATGAAAGGTGTTTTCAAGGCTCGCCCATTGCGCAGTGAATTACCAGCAACCATCAATGAATCTCTGGTGGTTGAGCTGTATTCGAAGTAGCGGGGAAGTAACCCCAGTTAGTCACAAGGATAAACAATGCATAGCCAATCGAATCCTTTTTTAAAGCCACGCAGTATTGACGTGCAGAACGTTTCCCCCACCTACGCCAAGGTGGTGATGGAACCTTTCGAGCGCGGCTACGGCCATACGCTGGGCAATGCTCTGCGTCGTATTTTATTGTCCTCGATGCCTGGTTTTGCACCCACCGAAGTGAAAATTTCGGGTGTGCTGCACGAGTACTCCACTGTTGAAGGCGTGCAAGAAGACGTAGTGGATCTGTTATTGAACCTGAAGGGCATCGTGTTGAAGCTGCACAACAACAGCGAAGCCGTGTTGAAGCTGATTAAAGTTGGCCCTGGTGTGGTTACCGCCGGCGACATCGAAGCCCAACATGATGTTGAAATTATCAACCCCGAGCACGTCATCGCGCACCTTACCGCCGGCGGCAAACTCGATATGCAAATTAAAGTTGAACAAGGCCGCGGTTATCAGCCCGCCACTATGCGCAATGTGGATGAAGAGTCCCGTGCTGTAGGCGGCATTATGCTGGACGCCTCTTTTAGCCCCGTGCGACGTGTAAGCTACGCCGTTGAAAGCGCCCGTGTTGAGCAACGCACCGACCTAGACAAATTGGTCATGGACATTGAAACCAATGGTGCCATCGAGCCTGAAGAAGCTGTTCGCTTCGCTGCTCGCGTGTTGATGGAACAACTCAATATCTTCGCCGATCTGCAAGGCACGCCCATGACATTGGAATCCACCAAAGCACCGCAAGTAGATCCTATCCTCTTGCAACCCGTGGACGATTTGGAATTGACCGTACGCTCAGCCAATTGCCTGAAAGCCGAAAACATTTTCTACATCGGCGATTTAATTCAGCGCACCGAAACCGAGCTGCTGAAAACACCAAATCTGGGCCGCAAGTCGCTCAATGAAATTAAAGAAGTGTTGGCCACTAAGAGCTTAACGCTGGGTATGAAACTCGAAAATTGGCCGCCTGTGGGCCTGACCGATCGTCGCTAAGCGTCGACCGATTATTTAAGGAAATTATCATGCGTCACCGTTTAAGTAACCGCAAATTAAACCGCACCACCAGCCATCGGTTGGCGATGCTTCGCAACATGACCAACTCTTTATTGCGCCATGAGGTCATCAAGACCACATTGCCCAAAGCCAAAGAATTGCGTCGTGTGGCTGAGCCTCTCATCACCATGGGCAAGGTGCCCTCACTGGCCAATCACCGCTTGGCCTTCAACCGCCTGCGCGATCGTGAAAACGTAGTGAAGTTGTTTAAAGAGTTGGGTCCGCGCTACCTTACCCGCAATGGTGGTTACCTGCGTATTCTGAAATTTGGCTTCCGTCAGGGCGACAATGCTCCCATGGCCTTGGTGGAACTGATGGACCGTCCCGCCGAAACAGCCTCAGCGGAAAATGCGCCTGAAGCGTAAAGAATTGAATGTAATACCCCAAAACGCCGGCTCAGCCCGGCGTTTTTTTACGTGTGAACCCGGTGAACCCGGGGTCAGACCCCATGGGGGGTCAGACCCCCCATGGGGTCTGACCCCAATTATTTTGGTTTTCTGTATTTGGGGTCTGACCCCTATGGTTGATGCTGCACCATTAGCCACGCACACCGCACCATCGGCTGCAGCGCTCGCACCCTCTTTTCCAGCGCCCAAGGTTACGGTATCTGTAGTTAAGAGCAGGGATGGTTTTATTGTGGATGCCACATTGGAGGTGGCGGCAGCGCCGGCCACGGTTTGGGATGTGTTCACAGACTTTGAACACATGACCGCTATTGTCACCAACCTTACATACAGTCATGTGCTAAGTAGCAACGGTAATGTGTGGGTGGTGCAACAGAAAGGTGAGGCGAAATTTGGTTTGCTATCCTACCCTTTTGAGTCGGTACGGGAAATTAGAACAGAGCCCATGAAACGCATGATGTCTAAGAATATCTCAGGCACTTTTAAGAGCATGGAGAGCGAGTTGCAACTCATTCCCACCGCTTTTGGTACAAGTGTGAAGTATCACGCGGAGGGCATCGCCGATTCAATATTTGCCAAACTGTTTGGCTTATCGTTTATGCGTCATGAGTTTGAAGAGCAATTCACTGCCATGGCAGTGGAGATGCAAAAGCGTCAAATGGCGGCCAAATAGGGGTCAGACCCCGCATGGGGTCTGACCCCTAACCTAAAGGTGAGATTTCAAAAAGGCGCCGGTAAAGCTTTTCTTATTAGCAGCTACCTGTGCGGGGGTTCCTTCTGCGATGATGCGTCCACCCCCTCCGCCCCCCTCAGGTCCTAAGTCCACAATCCAATCTGCGGTTTTAATCACATCCAAGTTATGCTCAATCACTACCACGGTGTTGCCGTGATCGCGCAATCGATAGAGCACTTTCAGCAGTAAGTCGATGTCCTGAAAATGCAACCCGGTAGTGGGTTCATCCAAAATGAATAAAGTGCGGCCGGTATCGCGTTTGGATAATTCTAGCGACAGCTTTACTCGCTGCGCTTCACCACCGGACAAAGTGGTGGCTGATTGACCCAAGGTGATATAGCCCAAGCCCACATCCAGCAGCGTTTGCAGTTTGCGCGCGATGACTGGCACGGGTTTAAAAAACTCAAACGCTTTTTCTACTGTCATGCGCAGTACGTCGTCGATGGTTTTTTCTTTGTAATGAATTTCTAGGGTTTCGCGGTTGTAGCGTTTGCCGTGGCACACATCGCAGGGCACATAAATGTCCGGCAAGAAATGCATCTCTACTTTAATAACCCCGTCGCCCTCGCACGATTCGCAGCGACCTCCTTTGACGTTAAAGGAGAAGCGCCCTGGCCCATAGCCGCGCTCTCGTGCTTGGGGAATGCCCGCGAAGAGTTCGCGAATGGGCGTGAAGAGACCGGTGTAGGTGGCGGGGTTAGAGCGTGGCGTGCGCCCAATGGGGCTTTGATCTACAGCGATTACTTTGTCAAAGTGATCCAAGCCCTCGATGGCGCTATGGGCCGCGGGTTCTGCGTTGCTGCCGTACAAGTGGCGTGCCACGGCATGGTGCAAGGTGTCGTTAATGAGGGTGGATTTACCAGAACCCGAAACACCTGTGATGCACACCAAAAGCCCCACCGGCAGATGGAGATCCACATTTTTTAAATTGTTACCGCTGGCACCCCTAATTACCAATTCACGTGCGGCGTCGGGCTTAAGGCGCTTTTCAGGTAAGGCGATGCGGCGCTTGCGTGTAAGGTACTGACCTGTGAGGGAGGCGGGGTTCTTTTCCACTTGTACCGGCGTGCCGCAGGCCACCACTTCACCCCCATGCTCGCCGGCGCCCGGGCCCATGTCGATGACGTAATCCGCCGCGCGAATGGCGTCTTCATCATGCTCTACCACGATCACCGAGTTGCCGAGGTCGCGCAGATGCACCAAGGTTTCTAACAGGCGATGGTTGTCGCGCTGATGCAGGCCAATAGAGGGTTCATCCAACACATACATCACACCGGTCAATCCAGAACCAATTTGTGACGCCAGGCGGATGCGCTGAGCTTCTCCGCCGGACAGCGTGTCCGCCGAGCGATCAAGTTGCAAGTAATCTAAGCCCACATTGTTTAAGAATTGCAGGCGCGCCACAATCTCTTTTAGGATGCGCTCCGCGATGGTTTGTTTTTTACCTGTCAGCTTGAGATCCTGAAACAGCAACAGCGCATCTTTCAGCGGCAGGGCGCTTAATTCGTATAAGGCATGCCCCGCCACCTTTACGTGACGCGCTTCCACGCGCAGTCGGGCACCACCGCATTCTGGGCATATCTTTTCGTTGAGGAGCTTTGAGAGTTCTTCGCGCACAGTGGCGGAATCGGTTTCGTCATAGCGGCGATCAAGACTGGGGATAACGCCTTCAAAGACGTGTTCTTTTACACGAAAGCGTCCGCGCTCACCGGGGTAATGAAAGGAAATTTTTTCTTTGGCGGAACCTTTTAATACAATCTCTTGAATAGCGGCCGGCAACTTTTCAAAAGGGGTGTCGAGACTGAAGTCATAGTGGGCGGACAAGTCGGTGAGCATTTGAAAGCTGAACTGGTTGCGGCGGTCCCAGCCTTTAATAGCACCCCCGGCCAAACTTAAATTGGGGAAGGCCACCACGCGACGCGGGTCGAAAAAGCTGATGACGCCCAAGCCATCGCAATGACTGCAGGCCCCCATGGGGTTGTTGAAAGAGAAAAGCCGTGGTTCCAATTCAGATAAGGAGTAACTGCATACGGGGCATGCGAAGCGTGCGGAGAACAAATGTTCTTTTCCTGAATCCATTTCTACCGCCAACGCTCGACCATCGGCGTGGCGCAGCGCAGTCTCGAATGATTCGGCCAAGCGTTGCTTTAAGTCGGGACGTACCTTCACGCGGTCCACCACCACTTCGATGGTGTGTTTGTGGTTTTTTTCTAATTTGGGGGTGGCATCAATATCCACTACCTCGCCGTTGATGCGCAGGCGCACAAATCCTTGTGCGCGCAATTCATTAAACAGTTCTTGCTGCTGCCCTTTGCGGCCCACCACCAAGGGCGCCAAAATCATCAAGCGTGTGTCTTCGGGCAAATCCAAAACATGGTCCACCATCTGCGCCACACTTTGTGCGGCCAATATGGTTTTATGTTCGGGGCAATAGGGGTCCCCCACGCGGGCAAACAAAAGGCGCAAGTAATCATGAATTTCTGTCACGGTACCCACGGTGGAGCGTGGGTTATGACTGGTGGCTTTTTGTTCAATGGAGATGGCGGGTGAGAGACCCTCAATCAAATCGACATCGGGTTTTTCCATGAGCTGTAAAAACTGCCGCGCGTAAGCCGAGAGAGACTCTACGTAGCGACGTTGCCCTTCGGCATAGAGGGTATCGAAGGCCAGAGAGGATTTTCCCGAGCCCGATAACCCGGTCACCACCACCAGACGATGGCGGGGGATATCAAGATTAATGTTCTTGAGATTATGGGTACGAGCCCCACGAATGCGAATACTCTCTTGAGAGGGTTTGGTTTGTTTGAGCATCATGCGTTAGCCATGGTTAACCTGTTAATATACGCGAAGAATTTTACTTTTTCTTGCACAATCTAAATGAAATCATCCGATAAAATGTCTCCTCAAGAATGGCGTGCCAGCTTGGGGCTAGCCGGTATTTTTGCCCTGCGTATGCTGGGCATGTTCATTATTTTGCCGGTTTTTGCCCTTTATGCAGTGGGGTTGCCCGGCGGGCAAGATGCCACCCTAGTGGGGTTAGCGCTGGGAGCCTATGGGCTGACCCAAGCCATTCTACAAATCCCCCTGGGTTGGCTATCCGACCGGGTGGGACGAAAGCCCGTCATTATGGGAGGTTTGGTGGTTTTTGCACTGGGAAGTTTCATTGCGGCCTCGGCAAACAGCATAGAGGGGGTTATTTTGGGCCGTATTGTGCAAGGGTCGGGCGCCATTTCTGCGGCGGTCATCGCGTTGACTGCCGACCTAACCCGCGAACAGCATCGCACCAAGGCTATGGCCTTGATTGGTATCACCATTGGTATTACGTTTAGTCTGTCCATGATTCTGGCCCCCATGTTGGAACCCGTCATTGGGGTGCCGGGCATCTTTACCATGACAGGGCTATTGGCACTATCGGCCATTGCGGTGGTGCAGTGGGTTATTCCCCAGCCCACGGTTGATGTCCATGCAAAAGTCTCGGCAGCGCAGTTTGCCCAGGTGTTGCGCCATCCCGAGCTGCTCAGGCTGAATTGGGGTATTTTTGTGCTGCACGCATTATTGATGGGCATCTTTGTGGTTGTGCCCCAAGCCTTGGTGAAGGCGGGTTTATTACAAGCGGACCATTGGAAGCTGTACCTGCCTGTAATGGGCGGATCCTTTGTGTTGATGATTCCGGCGGTGGCCATTGCTCATGGCAAATGGCGCAAAGCAGTATTCTTGGCATCGGTGGCGGTGCTGTTATTGTCCACAGGGTTGCTGTGGTTGGGATTGGGTAGCGTAATGGGCATTGCTGCGGCACTCACGGTGTTCTTCGTGGCATTTAACGTGTTGGAGGCGAGCTTACCCTCGTTTGTTACCACCGTGGCACCCGCGCAGGCCAAGGGAACCGCTTCGGGTGTGTACAGCAGCATTCAGTTTTTGGGGGCGTTTGCAGGGGCAACCTTGGCAGGAATCATCTCTAAGTATTGGGGTCCGGACAGCGTGCCGGTTTTTTGTGCCAGTATCGCCGCCTTATGGCTGGTGGTGGCCTGGCCCATGCAGGTGAATAAGGCCAGTTAATTTTACAGAGAGGGCATTATGGCATCAGTGAATAAAGCAATTTTAGTAGGCAATTTGGGCAAGGACCCAGAAGTACGTTATTTGCCTGAAGGGGGCGCCGTGTGCAATTTCAGTATTGCCACCACGGAAACCTGGAAAGACAAAGCGGGTGAGAAGCAAGAAAAAACAGAATGGCATCGCATCTCCATGTTTGGTAAGTTGGCCGAGATTGCGGGTGAGTACCTGAAGAAGGGTTCGTCGGTGTATGTGGAAGGGCGCATTCAAACGCGCAAATGGCAGAACAAAGAGGGCCAAGACCAATACACCACAGAAATTGTGGCCGACCGCATGCAAATGTTGGGTGGGCGATCAGGTGGTGGTGGGGGTGGCGGTAGTTCAGAAGCACCAGCCAGTGGCAGCAGCAGCGCGCCTTCAGGAAAGCCGCCGGCTAAGTTTGAAGATTTCGCGGACGACATTCCCTTTTAAGGTTTATCTGATTGGCCCATCGGTTTGCATACCGTTGGGCCAATCGCAACCTGCATGTCAGAGGCTATACAATTGTTATCCGGCCCAGACCCCTACCCCGTATGCTCGGAGCCCCTCTATGAAACTGCAACCCGATTCCGCTTTCCTTGCTTTAATATGCGCAGCTGCTTTGAGCTCCTTCTCCTTCCCGGTTGCTGCCGCTACACCCGATGACGCTCAGGCCCTCGCGGTTCCGGCGGATCAGGCGTTGGTTGTTGAAGTCATGGCTTCAGGCGTTCGGGTTTATGAATGTATGAAAGTGAGTGACAACTCGTCGAAATTCGAATGGGTTTTCAAAGCCCCTGAGGCCGAGCTATATGATGCAAACGGCAATGGAGTCGGCCATTTCTATGTGGGGCCGGCCTGGGAAGCCTATGACGGCAGCAAAGTGGTGGGCGAGATAAAAGGAAAATATCCTGGCCTGGATGCCGCTGCGATTTCGTTACTGCCCAGTTCGAAATCCAATGCCGGAAAGGGCGTCTTTGCGCAGACTATAAGCGTCCGACTACTGAGAACCAAGGGATGGCAGGCGCCAACAGAACCTTGTAACCAGGCCCAGATGGGAAAAGAATCCCGGGTTCCTTTCACTGCTAATTATAGTTTTTCTACCGCCAGAATGAATGAACCGGCGCAGCAGAAGTATATGCCTCACGTTTCGCAAAGCATAATGCCCATTAATGTGGCAAAGACGGTACGCATTTTTAAGATGACCGAATCCGGCGGTGTTCAGCGTGTCATTGTGAAGAATAGGGATGATGCCGATCAAGTCACTCTCATTCAACAAAATTTACGCGAGGAAGCCGATCGCTTTCAGCACGGTGACTATTCAGATTTTGCCGCACTGCACAGAACAGATAAGCCGGAACCAAAAGATATTCAACCCGGCGCGCAGCAAGCCAAAGTTTCGTACACCACTTTATCTGACGGCGCTGAGATCATATTTGAAACCACTGATCTGCATCTGCTAACCGCAATACATCGTTGGTTTGGGTCTCAGTTGTCTGAGTATGGTGCCGATGCCAAAGCAGAGTGAAGATCTGTAAAAGGGTTACCGCATTAGCGCAGTTTAATATGCAACTCGCGCAATTGTTTTTCATCCACCGGGCTTGGTGCTTGCGTTAGCAAGCATTGGGCCCGTTGTGTTTTGGGGAAGGCGATCACGTCGCGAATATGTTCCGCACCGGTCATCATGGCAATTAAGCGATCAAAACCGAATGCGATGCCGCCATGCGGTGGGGCGCCATATTGCAACGCGTCCAATAAGAAACCAAATTTGGCTTGCGCTTCATCCGGGCCAATATTTAGGGCGCGAAAAACTTTAGATTGCACTTCTTCGCGGTGAATCCGCACCGATCCGCCGCCAATTTCCCAACCGTTTAACACCACATCGTAAGCCTTGGCAAAGGCTTCGCCGGGGTTGGTTTCTAACAGCGCTTCGTGACCATCCTTGGGCGCGGTAAAAGGGTGATGCAACGCGGTCCAACGTTTGTCTTCTTCGTCGTATTCAAACATCGGGAAGTCCACCACCCATAAGGGTTTCCAGCCACCGGTGGAGTAGCCTTTTTCATGGCCAATCTTCACGCGCAGAGCACCCAGCGCATCGTTTACCACCTTGGCGCGATCAGCACCAAAGAAGATTAAGTCGCCATTCTCCGCACCTGTTCGTTTAATAATTTCTTGCAGGATGGGCTCGGTTAAAAACTTAACGATGGGGGACTGCAAGCCCGTGTCGTTGGCTTGGGTTTTGTCGTTTACTTTAATGTAGGCTAAGCCGCGCGCACCATAAATGGCCACGAAGGTGGTGTAATCATCAATCTCTTTGCGCGACAGACTGCCGCCACCGGGAATGCGCAAGGCCGCCACACGACCCCCCACCATATCGGCCGCAGCGCGGAACACCTTGAAATCCGCCGTTTTCATTAAATCTGTAAGCTCGGTAAATTCCAAAGGAATGCGCAAGTCAGGCTTATCCGAACCAAAGCGTGCCATGGCTTCCGTCCAGCTCATGCGTGGAAAATCGCCGCTCAAATCAGCGCCAATGGCTTTCTGGAACAGGTCGCGTACCAAACCTTCCATGATGTCCATAATTTCATGTTCGGTGAGGAAGGAGGTTTCAATATCGATCTGCGTGAATTCAGGTTGACGATCCGCACGTAAATCTTCATCGCGAAAACATTTGGTAATTTGGTAATAACGATCAAAGCCCGACACCATGAGCAACTGCTTAAAAAGTTGCGGTGATTGCGGTAAGGCAAAGAAATGCCCTGAGTGCACGCGGCTGGGCACCAAATAATCACGCGCGCCTTCTGGTGTGGATTTGGTGAGCATGGGAGTTTCAATATCAATGAAGCCCAATTCATCCAAGTATTTGCGCACCAACATGGAGGCTTTGTAGCGCAATATGAAATTCTTTTGCATGGCTGGTCGACGCAAATCCAAGTAGCGGTGCTCTAGGCGCACTTGTTCAGAGAGGGTGTCGTCGTCCAATAAAAACGGTGGCGGCAGTGAGGGGTTCAATACTTCAATGGTATCTGCCACTACTTCAATAGCGCCGCTGCGCAGATCGGCATTGGCGGCCCCTTCTGGGCGCGCACGCACAAGACCAGTAATTTGCAATACAAATTCATTGCGCACGGTTTCAGCCAGAGCAAAGGTGGCGGCATTGTCGGGATTGCACACCACCTGCACCAAGCCTTCGCGATCTCGCAGGTCAATAAAAATAACGCCGCCATGATCGCGACGACGATGGGCCCAGCCCTTAAGGGTAACGGTTTGGTTCAGATAACGGCCATCCACGAGGCCGCAGTAATCAGTGCGCATGGTTCAGAAATCCTGCAAGGTTAATTGTGTTGTTTGGGCGGAACAACGATATCCGCCAAGGGTTTTCCGCTTATGGGGTCCACAACCCCCATAGAGATAATATATTTTAGGGCCACATCCACAGGAATATCGAGCTCGATGATTTGGCTGCGCGGCACCATCAGAAAAAATCCTGATGTAGGGTTGGGTGTGGTGGGCACATACACGCTCACGTGGGGTTCGGAGAGCTTGTCCGCAATCTCGCCACTGGGCACACCGGTTTGAAAAGCCACGGTCCAACTTTGGTTATGGGGATAGCGGATCAACAGTACTTGACGGAAGGCTTTTCCGGAACCTGAAAAGAGCGTGTCGCTGACTTGTTTTACACCATTGTAGATGCTGTTGACCACAGGAATATGGGCTAACAAGTCTTCGCCTAAGGTCAGCAAGCGTCGGCCCAGTAAGTTGGCCGCCACAGCACCGGTGAGCAAGATGACGATTACAGTGATCAGTACACCCAAACCTGGGATGGCGAACCCAAACAGCGCCTCAGGGCGCAGCGAGAGGGGCAGTAAGAAAAGCGTTTGATCCAACGTGTTGACCACAGAGCGCAGCACCCAAATGGTAATCACCAGAGGGATAAGTACCGCTACACCGGTTAAGAAATAGCGCTTCATGAAGAAGCTGCGGCAGAAGGCGTCGGGTTGGCAGAGGGCTCCACTGTCGAGACCTTGGCGCCTTCAGTGGCGGGCTTGGCGGCCGCACCCTCGCTGGCGGGTTTGGTGTCCGATGGCGAGCTGTCGGTTTTGGCTGCTACAGTACTGGCCCCCCCACCCCTAAAATCGGTGGCATACCAGCCGGTACCCTTTAATTGAAAACCCGCAGCTGTAAGCTGTTTCACCAACGCATTTTGCCCGCAAGAAGGGCATTCCGTGCGGGGTGGCTCAGAGATTTTTTGTAGTACTTCCAGTAATTTTCCGCAGGACTGGCAACGGTATTCGTACAAAGGCATTGAATCCTCCTGTGAACCGGTGATAATAGCATAATTCACTAAATCAAAGGGTTGGGGCCACGGCTTCGGGGGTTGGGGAACCCATTGCGCTCTCCGCCCTCCAACCCATCATCGGTGTTTTACTTGAGGATTTTTTCATGCGACTGCAGCATTTGTTGGCCCTATTGTTAACCCTTTCCATTGCCGCTTTTGCCCAGGAAAAACCGCTGCCCACGGGAGTGACGCGCGTTACCCATGTGGAGGGTGTGACGGAATACCGTCTGGCCAATGGCCTGCAGGTGCTCTTGGCCCCTGATGACAGCAAGCCCACCACTACGGTAAATGTGACGTATCGGGTAGGATCGCGCTTCGAGAGCTATGGCGAGACCGGCATGGCTCATTTGTTAGAGCACCTGATGTTTAAGGGCACGCCGCAACATAAAGACATTTCTGCAGAGCTGACACGGCGCGGTATGCGCCCCAACGGCACCACCTGGTTTGATCGCACCAATTATTTTGAAAGCTTTACCGCCTCCGACGATAACCTTAAGTGGGCGCTGGGGATGGAAGCGGACCGCATGGTGAATTCTTATATTGCGCGCAAAGATTTGGACAGTGAGATGACTGTGGTGCGCAATGAAATGGAGAGTGGTGAGAACGAGCCCAGCGAAGTACTGATGGACAAGGTCATGGCCGCGGCTTTTCAGTGGCACAGTTACGGCAAATCCACCATTGGTGCGCGCACCGATGTAGAGAATGTCAGCATCCCTCACCTGCAGGCTTTTTATCACAAGTTTTACCAGCCCGATAACGCCACGCTGGTGGTGGCAGGACGCTTTGATGCCACCACCACATTGGCGCTGATTAATAATTCTTTTGGCAAGATTAAAAAACCCGCCCGTGTGCTAGAGCCCACCTACACCTTAGACCCCGTGCAAGACGGTGAGCGTGAAGTAACCCTGCGCCGCGTGGGCGATATTCAATATGTGCAAGCGGTGTACCACACTGTGGCAGCGGCCAGCGTGGATGCGGCCACTTTTGAGGTGTTGGCCAATGTGCTGGGCGATACACCCTCAGGCCGCCTGCATAAAGCGTTGGTGGAAACCAATTTGGCCACCAGCGTTGCTGCGGAATATTTAAACCTGAATGAGCCTGGCGTTATTTTTTTCCAAGCGGATGTACGCAAAGATCAGAAACTGGAAGCCGTGCAAGATGTGTTTCTTAAAACCATAGAAGATGCCAGCGCGCATCAGTTTACAGAAGAAGAGGTGGCCCGTGCCCGTGCCAACTTACTTAACGGCATTGAGCTGACGTTTAACGACCCCGAGAAGTTTGGCATTAGCCTCTCCACTGCCATTGCCAATGGCGATTGGCGTCTGTTCTTTTTAACACGTGATCGTATCGGTAAAATTAAAGCCGCAGATGTACAGCGTGTGGCAGACGCTTGGCTTAAATCCAGCAACCGCACGTTGGGTATTTTTATCCCCACTGCCACACCAGAACGCGCCCCAAACCCCATGCGTGTGGACGCGCATGAGCAACTGAAAGGGTACATGGGCAACGCACAAGTAAGCGCGGGCGAAGCCTTTGATGTAACGCCTGAGAATATTCAAAAACGCACCCAATGGACCAAGCTGCCCAGCGGGTTGAAGTTGGCGCTACTCCCTAAAAAAACCCGTGGCGCCACGGTGCATGCGCAAATTCAATTGCACTTCGGCACTGCGGATAACTTGATGAACAAAGGGACGGCAGCTGATTTTGCTGGAGCGCTACTGGATAAAGGAGCCGCAGGGCTGAGTCGTGAGGCCATTCAAGATCGCTTCACAGCACTGAAAGCGCAGGTGGCCTTTAGCGGCACTGCCACAGGAGCTTCCGTTAGCATCACCACGGTACGAGAAAACCTTCCTGTAGTGCTGGCCTTGGTGGCGGATATTATTAAAGCCCCGCAGTTTCCCGAGAGCGAGTTTAAACAGTTGGTGCAGTCTGAATTGGCCGACATCGAACAAGGACGCAGTGACCCCAAAGCCATAGCAAGCAATGCCAGCAGTGGTTATTTTAATCGTCATCCGCGCGGTGACGTGCGTTACAGCTCCACCTTTGATGAACAAGTGGAAGATGTTAAAGCTGTAAATTTGGCGCAGGTGAAAGCCTTCTATCAAGATTTTTATGGGGCGAATCATGGGGAAGTTGCCATCGTGGGGGATTTCGATAGCGCGGCTGCTACGCAGTCCTTGGAAAAAGGTTTTGGTAACTGGAAGAGTCACCAAGAATACGCCGAAGTACTGGATGACTTTAAAGCCTTTCCCGGTACGCGCATGCAGTTGGCTGCACCTGATAAAGCCAATGCCGTGTTCATGGTGCGCCAGCCCATCCATCTTAAAGACAGCGATGCCGATGCACCGGCGCTTATGTTGGCCAACTCAATTCTGGGCGAAGGGTTTCTCAATTCACGCTTGGCCACACGCATTCGCCAGAAAGAAGGCTTAAGTTATGGTGTAGGCTCATTCCTCCGCTTAAATGATCGCCTACCCAATAGCCAGTTTGGTGCTTATGCCATCTACGCACCGCAGAACTTGGATAAGCTTGAAAAAGCCTTCTTTGAAGAAGTGCGTCGCGCCATTCAAGAGGGTTTCACGGCGGCAGAGATTACGGCTGCGCAATCAGCCCTCATGCAGTCGCGTCAATTGGCGCGCGCACAGGATGGCCGGCTGGCCGGGTTATTGGTTAAGTTAGAATTTAGTGATCGCACCATGGACTTTGTGGCCAACCTGGATCGTCAGCTGATGAGTTTAAAACCAGAGCAAGTCAATAGCGTGTTGGGGCGTTATTTAAAGCCGGATGAGTTTGTGGAAACCGTGGTGGGCGACTTTAGTAAGAAGCCCTAAGCATGGATTACAAAATTCCGGTTTCAGTACTGGTGGTGATCTACACGCAGAAGCTTGATGTGCTGCTGTTGGAGCGCGCGGATCATCCAGGGTTTTGGCAGTCGGTAACAGGCAGTTGCGACACGCCAGATGAGCCGCTAATGGTTACTGCGCAGCGTGAGGTAATGGAAGAGACGGGCATTGATGCCAGTGCTTATGAGTTGCGCGATTGGCACCTACAAAACCAATACGATATTTATGAGCGCTGGCGTCATCGTTACCCGCCTGGCACATTGCGCAACACAGAACATGTATTTGGGTTGAAGGTACCCACCACTCTGGCGGTTAAATTATCCGCCCGTGAGCATTTAAATTACTTGTGGTTGCCGTGGGCTGAGGCGGCTGAGAAATGCTTCTCCACTTCTAATAAAGCAGCGATCCAAACCTTAGGGCAGCGCGTTTAAGCAGAAAAGGATGAACCGCAGCCGCAGGTGGTGGTGGCGTTGGGGTTTTTAATAACGAACTGCGCGCCCTCTAAATCTTCTTTGTAATCAATTTCAGAACCCACCAAGTACTGATAGCTCATGGGGTCGATGAGGAGTTGCACGCCATTCTTTTCTAAGACGGTGTCGTCCTCATTGGGCTTTTCTTCAAAGGTAAAGCCGTACTGAAAGCCCGAGCATCCACCGCCACTGACAAATACGCGCAGCTTCAATTCGGCATTGCCTTCCTCGACAATCAGGGCCTTTACCTTGTTGGCGGCGTTATCGGTGAACAGCAAGGGGGCAGGCATCATTTCTACGGGTGCATTCATGGTTTTCTCCAGCAATATCGTAAGCGGCATGTGCCGCGTCCATTAGAAAGTAATTCTACACCAAATTAGTCCTGATTAGGGCAGCACAGGCACCTGGGTCAACCCCGTGGTTTCAGGCAACCCAAACATCAGGTTCATGTTGTGGACGGCCTGTCCTGCAGCCCCCTTCACCAGATTGTCGATGACGCAGAGCACCACCACGGTGTTGCCACCCTGGGGCCGATGCACGGCAATGCGGCATACGTTCGATGCCCGTACCGAGCGGGTATCGGGGTGGCTACCGGAGGGCATCACGTCCACAAAAGGCTCTTTGGCATAACGCGCTTCAAACAAGGACTGTAGGTCTACGTCCCGGGTGAGAGTGGCATAGAGGGTGGCGTAAATGCCGCGAATCATGGGGGCCAAATGGGGCACAAAAGTCAGCCCCACGGGATTACCCGCAACCAGGGAGAGCCCCTGGCTGATTTCGGGGTGATGCCGGTGGCCCGATACGCCATAGGCTTTGAAGTTGTCGCCGGCTTCAGCAAAGAGGGCGCCCACTTCGGCTTTGCGTCCCGCGCCGGAAACGCCGGACTTGGCATCCGCTATTAAGTGCGCCACATCCACCACGCCTGCTTCCAGTAAGGGCAGAAACCCCAACTGCACGGCGGTGGGGTAGCAGCCGGGGTTGGCCAACACACGGGCCCCGGCAATGGCGGAACGATTTATTTCGGGCAGGCCATAAACGGCCTCCTTCACAAGCTCGGGGCAGGCATGGCTCATGCCATACCATTTTTCCCATAGGGCTACATCCTGAATTCTGAAGTCTGCCGCCAAATCGATGATGCGCACCCCGGTTGCCACCAAGGCGCGCGACTCTTCCATGGCAATACCATTGGGGGTGGCAAAAAACACCACGTCGCATTCGTCTAGATGAGCGTCTTGCGGGGCAGAGAAGCTTAAATCCACATACCCACGCAGGTTGGGAAATAAGTCTGCCACGGGCAGCCCCGCTTCCTTGCGTGAGGTAATGGTTTTGAGGGTGACCTGCGGGTGCTGCGCCAATAGGCGCAACAACTCCACCCCGGTGTAGCCGGTGCCGCCCACAACGCCCACTGTAATGAGTGAATTTTTCATGGTTTTCAAAACCTGTAAGTCCAGAATTGCATGCTACCGTAAATTGGGCATAGTAGAACGAAAAGCCGACCCAAGTATTTGCCCAGATGAATTTAGCGATTGGGCGAATGAAATACAAGGCAATCTCAGTACGCCAATTTCACTATGCTACGAATAATTTTGATTGAAATGGGTCAATACGCTGATATATACATTAATTTGACATTGTCTAATTTTAGCATATTCTGTATCAATCAAATAGTGATTGATACAGAATATGCTATACGACCCAACCACTGAAGGTTTCTCACCGCGAATGTGCGCCATAGACCGCTGTCAGATGGGATTGTTGCGCGAATTGGCGGTGCACTACGACTCCCGGCTTTTCTTGAAGGGCGGTATGGCCATGCGCGCGTTGTTTGGCAGCCTGCGCCTCACCAAAGATATTGATTTTGAGCGAGCAGCCTCGCTGTCCATTGCAAGCTTACGTAAATCACTTCCCAAGTCTTTAGAAAAAGCAGCGCTGCTGGCAGGTCTTCAGGAGCCCACCGCTACCGCCACCAAGGTCACAGCAACGACGATTCGTGTGTCGCTGGCGGCACGGCTGCGGGAAGCAGATGAGGCTGTACAGTATGAGGTGGAGATTTCAGGGCGTGGATTACCGCCAGCGGAGAACCTCGTGCGTCTTAGCGTGGCTCCACCCATGAGTTATCGCATGGCGCAGTTCACTATTAGCAGTTATGACGCCCATGCGATGGCTGCTGCTAAGGTAGCGGCCTTGCATTCGGATAACCGCAGCGTTCCACGGGATATATTTGACCTCAGTGACTTGATTGCGCAGGGCGCCAATCCAGTGACGTTACTGCGCCAGAGGGCCAGTCCAACATGGTTGCGAAGCATTGCCGACAGAGGTATTGAGCGCACCAGCATTATTGGATGGGGCCGTGCCAACGAGGAAGTTTTGCCCTATCTCCCTGAGAGAGTTCGGGAAACGCTCAGCGCAGCGGATTGGGAAGACAAATGCCTTAGGGTCGCTGAAACCGTAGATCAGTGGATCAGGGAAGCGCTATGACGCTATCAGCCAAACAGGCCGTGGAAAAATCCTTGCTAACGCTTGGCGCGCCGCATGTTGTCACCACGCAGGACCTTAACGCCTACGCTGAATTTGAAACGGGCGCGCGTCCTGCCCCCGCAACCGTCACGCGAATGGCGAACGCGCTGACTAAGACAGGTGCGCTGCAGAGGGTGTCGCGCACCGTATATTTGAACAAGCTTGCAGGCCCTACTGTTCAACTGGCAGAGGCTGCCCAATTGATTCGCCGCGGCGCGGTGGTTAGTCTGGCTTGGGTACTGGAACGCTCAGGAGCGTTAAATAATTTTGGTGATATCGTCACCTGCGTGGTGCCGCTGGTGGTGGGAATGGCGCCGCCTCGTGTGGGTGAGCATAAAACGTTGGCAGGCCAGTTCCGTTTTTATGGAATGCCGATCCGTATTGTGAATTGTGGAGCCGCACACGTTGAGGATGTTCAAGATGTGCGCTACGCCTATCCCCGCGCAACACCTGAGCGCGCGTTGATGGACTGGATTTATCTAGGAAGTTCGCCTCATAGCCGACTGCCGTTGCCGCCCTTGGATATTCAACTGCACGGAATGAACCAACCTCGATTGAAAAGACTGTCTAAAGTAATGGGCTTGGAAAGCGAGTGGGCCCACTGGTACTGTAAGTGGCAAAAAAGGGAATCGACCGATGACGTTCGAGAAAACGCTTCTTTAGGCTTGGGGTTTTAACCCAGCACGAAAAAAATCCCCATGAGCCTGAGGCCGATGGGAATTTTTTATTGCTTGTGAGGAAAGCAGCTTAGCGCTTGCTGAACTGTTTACGACGACGGGCTTTATGCAGACCCACCTTCTTGCGTTCCACTTCACGTGCATCGCGAGTGACCAAACCCGCTTGCTTCAGCGTGGTTTTGAGTTCTGGGTTGAAGTCGATCAAGGCACGTGTAATGCCGTGGCGTACAGCACCGGCTTGACCAGATTCACCGCCACCCATGACGTTAATGCGCACATCAAAACCGGACAGGTTGTTGGTGAGCTCTAAAGGCTGACGCACCACCATACGGCCGGTTTCACGAGAAAAATATTGTTCCAAGGTTTTGCCATTCACGACAAATTTACCGGAACCCGACTTCATAAACACACGAGCTACAGCGCTTTTGCGACGGCCGGTGCCATAGTAATAATTACCAATCATAGTAGCCTCAAATTTCCAGCGGTTTGGGTTGCTGGGCGGCATGGGGGTGGTCACTACCCGCATACACTTTCATTTTCTTGATCATGGCGTAACCCAAAGGGCCTTTGGGCAACATGCCTTTCACAGCTTTTTCTAACATGCGCGTAGGGTGACGAGCGCGCATCTTGTTGAAATTGGTTTCGTAAATGCCGCCGGGGTAGCCCGTGTGGCGATAGTAAATCTTGTCTTCACCCTTATTGCCGGTGACGCGGACTTTGCCGGCATTCACCACCACAATAAAATCACCCGTATCCACGTGGGGGGTGAAAATAGGTTTGTGTTTGCCACGCAAGCGCAGGGCAATTTGACTGGCAAGACGGCCCAACACGCGGTCTGTGGCATCAACCACAAACCAATCGCGTTCAACTTCGTGTGCCTTAGCGGAAAAGGTTTTCATGACAAATCTACATTCAGTGAAAAGAGCCAACGATTATAGCTGTGGCATGGCCATGCTGTCAACGCGCTATTGGGGCGCGGTGCGGGAGGGCTATAATGGACGTTTTGGCGATGAATTGGGGTTTTGGGTATGAAGGCACGCATTAAATGGGTAGAGGGCATGTCCTTCCTGGGCGAGAGCGGCAGCGGGCACACCATTCTGATGGACGGCGCTCCCGAGGCGGGCGGGCGCAATCTGGGCATTCGCCCCATGGAAGCCATATTAATAGGCGCCGGGGGCTGCACCACCTTTGATGTGATCCTGATCCTGAAGCGCTCACGGGCAGAGGTGACGGATTGCGTGGTGGAAATCGATTCCGAGCGCGCTGAAACCGACCCCAAGGTGTTCACTAAAATCCACTTCCACTTCATTGTTACCGGCAAGGCCTTGAAGCCCGAGCTGGTGGAACGTGCCATTAATCTGTCTGCCGAGAAGTACTGTTCCGCCAGCATCATGCTGGGCAAAACGGCCGTCATGACCCACGATTTTGAGATTAGAGAGGCTTGAACAGCGTGACCCCGAAAGATGCCCTCAATATCCTCCTGGCGCGCAATGACCTGACACGTGAGCAAATGCTCACTGTCATGGGAAGTATTATGAATGGTGAAACAACCCCCATTCAAACCGCGGGACTTGTGGTGGCCCTGCGCGCCAAGGGCGAAACGGTGGTGGAGATTGCCGCCGCGGCGGAAGTGATGCGTAAGCTCTCCACCAAGGTGGAGAGCGCCGGCTTAAAGCATGTGGTGGACACCTGCGGTACCGGGGGTGATGGCCTACACACCTTTAATATCTCGACTACCGCAGCCTTTGTGGCTGCCGCCGCTGGGGCGCATGTGGCGAAGCATGGCGGACGCTCTGTTTCATCCACCAGCGGCAGCGCCGATGTTTTGGAGGCCCTAGGCATTCCCGTTACCAACACCAGTGCGGAACATGCGGGTCAGACGTTGCGCGCTCTAGGGTTGGGCTTTATGTTTGCCCCCAACCATCATGCCGCTATGCGTTACGCCTCAGCAGTTCGTAGGGAATTGGGCGTGCGCACGATATTTAATATTCTGGGGCCGCTCACCAACCCCGCGGGCGCCCCCAACCAATTATTGGGCGTATTCAGCCCGCACCTCACCAGCACTCTGGCCCATGTGTTGAAAACCTTGGGCAGCCGTCACGCGATGGTGGTGCACGGCAGTGATGGCTTGGATGAAATCACCCTTACAGGCGACACCCAGGTGGCGGAATTGAAAGACGGGAGCGTGCGTGAATACGCCCTCAATCCACGCGACTTTGGCATTAGCCCCGCACCGCTTAACAGTCTATTGGTCAAGAATGTGCAGGAATCTCGTGAGCTGTTGGAGATGGTATTGGACAACCGCGAGGGGGCAGCGCTGGACATTGTGCTGATGAATGCGGGTGCGGCGATCTATGTGGCAGGCCTCACATCAACCTTGAAAGAGGGCGTTGAATTGGCACGCGCGACCATTCAAAGCGGTGCTGCCCGAGAAAAGCTTAATGCGTATGTGGGCTGGAAGGGCGCATGAGCGACATCTTAGAAAAAATCCTCGCCACCAAAGCCAAAGAAGTGGCAGAAGCGCGCCAAAACATCAGCGATGATGAAATGAAGCAACTTGCCAAGAACGGACCACCGCTGCGCGACTTTACGGGCGCACTGCGCATAAGGCTTGAACGCCATCTGCCCGCGGTGATTGCGGAAATTAAGAAAGCCAGCCCCAGTCGGGGGGTGCTGCGCGAAGACTTCAACCCCGCCGAGATTGCCAGCAGTTATGCCCGTCATGGGGCCGCTTGTTTGTCGGTACTCACCGATAGGGAATATTTTCAGGGGGCACCAGAATATTTGAAGGAAGCGCGCAACGCGTGCGGCCTGCCTGTAATCCGCAAGGACTTCATTATTGATGAGTACCAAGTGTACGAGGCGCGTGCCATGGGGGCGGATGCCATCCTCTTAATTGTTGCGGCACTGCAACAAACACAAATGAAACAATTGGAGCAGTTGGCCGAGGTTTTGGGCATGGCGGTGTTGGTGGAATCCCATAATGAGGAGGAGTTGCAACGAGCGCTGCAACTGAATACACCCTTAATCGGGATCAACAATCGCAACCTCAAAACCTTTGAAACCAGCCTTGATGTCACCCTAACCCTAAAAAAACAGGTTCCCAAGAATCGTATCGTTGTTACGGAAAGCGGCATCCAGTCAAAAGCCGACGTGGCCTGTATGCAGCAGCAGGATATTCATGCCTTTTTGGTGGGGGAAGCGTTTATGCGAGCAGCAGACCCTGGAGAAGCTTTAAGCGCACTATTTTAGTGCATAATCGGTTTAAAGCGCTTCTAAGTAGGGAGAAAACTGTTGCGTCACGGCAACACTAATACGTAAATCAACTCCATAATACTTAAAAACCTTGGATCAACTACCTCTTTGGGGGACTATGGACGTTCCATAAACATGTTTGGAGTTACAAACTATGAATAAGAAAATTATCGCTGCAGCTGCTCTGGCCCTGGTTTCAGGCGCCGCGTTGGCTACCGATGGCGTTTCACTGTTCGGTATCATCGATACCGGTATCATGACCCAGAACAACACTCCGGGTGGCAAGGGTACCCAGACTCAAATGTGGACCAACGGTCTGCGTCAGAGCGTTTGGGGCATCAAGGGTAGTGAAGATCTGGGTGACGGCACCAAGGCCTTCTTCAACCTCGAATCCCACATCGACATCAACACCGGCCAGTTGCATGGCACGGGTGACCCCGCTGGCACGGCGACACCACTCTTCCGTCGTCAAGCGAACGTCGGTCTGACAAACGCCGACATGGGTACCCTGACTTTGGGTAAGCAGTACGGCCCCGTTCTTCTGGCCGTGCTTGAGACTGAGCCACGCCTGTTCAAGGAACAGTTCTCCAACCTCTACATGTTGGCTTATTCCCAAATCAACACCGCCGGCACACTCGCGTGCGGCGCAAACACTACCGCTTCAACCTGTGCTTCAGTTAACTCCAACAACGACGTTGGTATTTTCATGGACAACGCCGTTCAGTACAGCAATGCCGTTGGCCCTGTAAACTTCGGCCTGTTGTACTCCCTTGGTGGTCAAGCGGGTTCCACCAACAAGAACCAGGCCTATGCTCTTGGCGTTACCTACCACGGCCCCGTTGTTCTGGCTGGCGGTTATCAAGCATTCACCGATACGGCTACTGGAAACAACATCACCAAGTTTTACACTTTTGGTGGTGCATACACCTACGGCGCCGTTACCTTCCGTGCTAACTTCATGGACAGCCGTAACTTCGACCCATCTACGCAGGCAACGCTTGCTGACGTGCAAGGTATCAGCGGTGGTGCAGATTGGACCTGGAGTACGCGCAACACTGCTACCCTCGCCTATTACAACAACCAGGACAAGAACCACACCCTGGACCAAACCAGAAACGTTGTGCTGAGCAACGATTTTCACTGGTCCAAGCGTACCACCCTGTACGCACAAGCAGCCTATGTGCAGGCTGATTCTGGTGCAAAACTTGACACGAGCATCGTTGCTTCGGGTTCGGTTGCTAACACCAATACGCTCTACCTGAACGTGGGTGTTAACCACACCTTCTAATTCTTCGGGCCCACAAGGCTCGCTTGAAGCTAGAATTAAAACGCCCCGCATTGCGGGGCGTTTTTTTTGGTTACAAAAAAGAGGTAACCATTTTTGGCCAGCTTGGCCAAATACTGCATCATTAGAATAAACTGCACCATTCTGCAGAATAACGAGGGGATTTTTCCGGATGCTCGAGATCGTCAAGCTGGCCCTGCGACGTCCCTATACCTTTGTCGTTCTTGCGCTGCTGATCCTTATTTTTGGGCCCCTCGCCGCCCTGCGAACGCCCACCGATATTTTTCCCGCCATTCGCATCCCGGTGATCAGCGTGGTGTGGAGCTATACCAGCATGCAGCCCCAGGACAAGGCGGGGCGCGTGATTTACAGTTACGAGCGTTCACTGAGTTCCACGGTCAACGACATCGAGCACATCGAGTCACAGTCCTTGCCCGGTTACGGCATCGTCAAAATTTTTTTCCAGCCCACGGTGGATATCCGCACTGCTACGGCGCAGGTCACTTCCATTTTTCAGACCGTATCGAAGCAAATGCCGCCTGGCATTACCCCGCCGCTGATTCTCAACTACAATGCCGCCACGGTGCCGATAATTCAGCTGGCGCTGTCCAGCAACAAGCTCTCCGAGCAGTGGCTGTTCGATATGGGCCAGAACTTCATTCGCCCGCAACTGGCTACTGTTGCAGGAAGCGCCATACCTATGACTTGGCAATGAATCATTACCGGAAAGGTGCTGTCAGTTATCTGCAGGTGATCGATGCCGAAAATGCCAAATTGCGTATCGAACGTGAAGCCCTCAACATCCAAGTCTCACGCATGCAAGCCAGCATTGGCCTGGTAAGGGCCATTGACGGGGACTGGTAGAAATCTGGATAAAATTATGTTGCGCATTTGCAACAACAGGGGTTTATCTTTTAAAACTATAAAATTGTAAGAAAAACTTCATGGAACGCAATTAAAATCAGCAGAGTTGATTCTGTAACTTATTGATTCAGCATCAAAGAATTTCGTGACCCCGCCTGTTGTCACTATGTTGCTGTTAGTGAGGATTGTTATTTTTGCCGATACTGAACGGTTTGAATTTTCAGAATTTAATATAATAGTCACAACGTGGGAAATTTAATATATAGTCACAACGTGGGAAGATGTATGGAAACAATAAAGTTGTTCGGCTGGCTCTATAAACAGCTAATTTCCATGCAATATCAAAAACTTTACAAGCACATGGAGTCTCAAAAATGAAAAAAAGCCTACTGGCTATTGCTGCCCTGTCTGCGATCGCAGGCACTGCTCAAGCTGATGTAACACTTTACGGCGTTATAGATCTGGCTGTTGGAACGGTCTCGCATCAATACAATGCAGCTCCTTCGTTCCCTGCCACGGTAAACCCCGTATCGGCAACCGCTGCTCCGAACACCACCACTGCGATGATGAACGGTGGTATTTCTCCGTCGCGCTGGGGCATCAAGGGTTCTGAGGACCTTGGTGGCGGCACGAAGGCAATCTTTACCCTGGAATCGGGTTTTGATTCCAATACCGGTCAGCTGAACAATGGTGCACAGGCACTCGTGAGCAACACCAACAAGACCACCACCAACGCTGCAAATACCTCCCTGAACGGCCAGCTTTTCAACCGCCAGGCCTTTGTAGGCCTCTCTGATGACCAGTTTGGTACCCTGACTTTCGGGCGCCAGTACGCTGTGTTTTTCGACATCTATTCCGGATATGACCCCGTGCAATTTGCCCAGCTGTTCTCTCCCCTGGGCTTCTCCGGCACTTTGGGCGGCGGTGGCGGTGCAACGGAGTATCTGCGCCAGGATAACGCTGTCAAGTACGCCAACAAGTTTGGCGACGTGACCGTTGGCGCGATGTACAAGATTGGCGGCCAGGCTGGCAGCAATACGCCTTATTCTGCCTATGGCTTGAGAGTGGGCTATGAGGCCGGAAATTTTGGTATTCAAGCCGCCTATGAAGGTGCCAAGGACGTGTTGACTGGCGCTACCTCGGGTGCTGGACTAGTCAATGTGACTGCACAAGACCAAAAAGCGTATCTTGTTGCGGCGAAGTACAAGTTCAACTCCGACCTGACGGGCAAGGTGGGCTATCAGCGCTACACCCTGAGCGCCCCTTCAGATTCCGCACTGCTCGCAGGTCTGGCAGGCACCAACGGTTACTATGGCTATCCTATTGGTACCGTATCGCCCGTTACAGCTGACCGCACTGTTTCAATTTTTGACTTGGGCGGCGACTACAACTTCACCCCAAAACTCAACTTGGCAGTAGGTATCTATGGCGTGAATTATGATGCCTTTAATACAACTTCCGGTGCTCCTGCAACCCAGAGATTTTACTCCGCACTGCTGGACTATAGCTTCTCCAAACGCACTGACGTGTATATGGGTGCAATGTCTACGGTGAACAGTGGTACTAGAACCGCTGCTGTTGGTACTACTACTACTGGCGCATCCGTAGGATCAGCAACCACCTCGTATGACAATCTGCCAACCAACAGTATCTTTGCCGTTGGCGTCCGTCATCGCTTCTAATCGCGCACTGGCCTAGCCAGTTTGCGATTGGTTCGCTGCACCTAAAACCCACTGTGGAAACACAGTGGGTTTTTTAATGCCTGGTTTGGTTGGTTAACGTCCTGACCACATCAGTTCACGTATAATTCAGTTTCTGAACATACCCGAGGAATAACGGCATGTCTATCAAGACCATTTTTGTACAACCCGGTGGCGGCTTCGACAAAGTCACTGTGGGAAAATCCGAACCCGCCAAACCCAAGGCCGGCGAGATTACCGTCAGGATTCGCGCAAGCTCCCTCAATTACCATGACTACGTCGTCGTGAGCGGCCTGTGGGGCCCTGCCGAGACCCGCATCCCGATGTCTGATGGCGCCGGCGAAGTGACCGCGGTGGGTGAGGGCGTGACTGAATTTTCAGTCGGCGATCATGTGGTGAGCCTATTTTTCCGCGAATGGTTGGACGGGGAGCCGACGATCAGCGATTTTTCCCGCGTTCCGGGCGATGGGATTGATGGTTATGCGCGGGAAGAAGTCACCTTGCCAGTTGCTGCCTTCACCCATGCACCCAACGGCTACAGCCATGCCGAAGCGGCAACCCTGACGACTGCTGGTTTGACCGCCTGGCGCGCCCTGATGTCGGATGATGCCTTGAAACCTGGTGACTCGGTCCTGGTTCAGGGCACCGGCGGCGTTTCCATTTTCGCCCTGCAATTCGCCAAGATGGCAGGTGCTACAGTGATCGCCACCTCTTCCAGCGATGCCAAACTGGAGCGATTGAAAGCCTTGGGCGCCGATCATGTGATCAACTATCGCGAAACGCCCAAGTGGGGTGAAGCGGTCCAAGAATTGACCGCTGGGCGCGGTGTCGATCATGTCATCGAAGTGGGTGGCCCACAGACCATTGAGCAATCCATGGTTGCGGCACGGGTCGGCGGCCATGTTTCCATCATCGGCATTCTCACCGGTCTTGACGGCTCTTTTTCAATTATCTCCGCCATCGTTCGCCACCTGCGACTGCAGGGTGTGCTGGTTGGCAGCCGTCAGCATCAGATCGACATGATCCGCGCCATTGAAGCCAATGGAATGAAACCGGTCATCGATCGCCACTTTCCCCTTGAAAATATCGTTGACGCCTTCCGGCACCAGGAGTCGAACAAACACTTCGGCAAAATCTGCCTGGACATCTGATGCTGATCTGAGTCCTGGTTCTGTAGGGGGAGAGATTCTAACCCAGGTATGAAAAAACCCCATGCCAGAAATGGCAAGGTTTTTTTGTTGGGCTTGATGAATTGCTGTGCTATTGCTTGGTGTAATAGCCTACGCCTACCACATATTTACCGACACGCTGGATAATGGAGTGCTTGTGCTCGTCCTTGTTGTTGGCTGGATTGCGCCAGATGTATTCGTAAGTGACGAGTTCGGATTCCTTGGCCAATTGTGCCATAATCATCAGTACCTAAATTGACCAATTTGTTGTCCTGCCTAACCCATGTCTGACCGCACCACGCACCTCCTGTACCTGCACGGATTTCGCTCGTCTCCGCAGTCCACGAAAGCCCAATTGATCCAGGCCGCAGTCCTTCAGCGACACCCCGAGGTGATATGGTGCGCCCCCCAGCTTCCCCCATCGCCTCGCCTGGCGATGGAGCAGGTATCGGGTTTGATTGCAGGATGGCCGGGACATAGCATGGGTGTGGTGGGTTCATCCCTAGGCGGTTTTTATGCCTCCTGGGTGGCCAGGCAGACTGGCTGCCGCACGGTCTTGCTGAACCCTGCCGTTGATCCTGCCCGGGACCTGGCCAGGCACATCGGGAAATATCAACTGTGGCACCATCCTGGGGAAAGTTTTGATTTCAAGGATGAGTATGTCGATCAATTGAAGCAAATGCGCCTTGAAGGCCCTCTTTCACCTGGCCCGGAACTTGCAATCATTGCCAAGGGTGATGAGGTACTGGATTGGCGCGAAATGAGTCTGCGCTACGTTTCAGCCAGGCAAATAGTGCTGCCTGGCGGAGACCATGCGATCAGTGACTTTGACCAGCATTTGGACGAGGTTCTGAAATTTTTAAACCTGGATTAGCATCAAGGAGAAATTTGAAATGACGAAGATTGGCCGCAAAATAATTCCTGCAATGATTTTATTTTGTTGCAGTTCCACCGTGTTTGCATTCAGCGAATGCGTCACCGATGACGACTCCAGGCAGATTTGTGCGCATTCGGGCGGTACTGCCATCAACACTGCTTCTGGCGTGGTATGCGCGCCCGGAAAATGCATTATGGACAGCGCTAAAAAGATTAAATGCTCCAGCGAAAGCGGGGGCGATGCCGGCCGGGATCATGGCGTAGGAATAATCTGCGACGGAGAGTGTATCAACCCTTCTGCCGAATACTGCTTAAAACCAAGCCAGAAGAAAATCAACGAAAAATAATGGCCGCAGGTGAGCGGCCAATATCAGGTTCAGTAAAAACCGGCCCCAGCTGCGGGGCGTAACCGAGGTGGCGCCGGCCGGCGCTTCCTTTGCTGGATTCGAGGAAGCTGGCCTAGTTTGTGTTGAATTTCGATGCATATGGATCCACGGCAAGCGGCAATGAAAACATCGCGTCAGCGCTTCTTGACTACTATCTCAGCAAGCGCAGCGATGTTTATGCGGGCGTTCTGAATGCAGCCCCAGGCGGAACGAAATATGCGGGCTATCCCACAAACAGCGTGCTCGCGGTCGGGTTTCGCCACGCGTTCTAACCCCCTGGCCTGGCTGGTTGAATACTGGTCCATCGCGCCCAACCCACTGTGGCAACGCAGTGGGTTTTTTTTCGTATTGATTTGGCTTAAACTGTCTGCATGCTCACTCTCGACTTCTTCATCACTCGTTTCGACCGCGCCTTGCGCACCTTGGCAGCGCCTGCGCAAGCCCATCGCGTTTCTCCTGCGCGCGCCCTGCCGAATACGGAATTAACCCCTGAACAGAAAAAGCATACCGCGCGCCTCATGCGGATTAACCACACCGGAGAGGTGTGCGCACAAGCCCTCTATCAGGGGCAAGCGTTGACGGCACGTGTGGCAGCAAACCGTGAGGCGTTGGTGGCCGCTGCACGCGAAGAAGAAGATCATCTCGCATGGTGCGAAGAGCGCATTCAGGAGTTGGGTGGGCGCACCAGTTTCTTAAACCCGCTGTGGTACGCCGGCTCTTTGACGCTGGGTGTGGTGGCGGGCATTGCGGGAGACAAATGGAATTTGGCTTTTTTGAAAGAAACCGAACGACAAGTTGAGAGCCATTTGGCCGCTCACTTAGAAAGTGTTCCCGAATCCGATCAGCGCACCCGTGCCATCGTCTCGCAGATGAAAACTGATGAAGCCGGCCACGCGGATTTAGCACAGTCCTTAGGTGCTGCTGAGTTTCCGCAACTCATTAAAACTGCCATGCGGCTCAGTGCCAAGGCCATGACCCAAACGGTGTATTGGGTCTAGCGCCGTTTTCGCATAAAATGGGGGTCAATTCACCGGAGCCCCCCATGACCTCTGCCGTTTCCCCCGAACATAAAACCGCCGTTCTCATTGAGGCGCTGCCCTACATTCAGCGCTTCCACGGCAAGACCATTGTCATTAAGTACGGCGGTAACGCCATGACGGACGTGGCCTTGCAGGAGGGCTTTGCCCGCGATGTGGTGCTGCTCAAGCTGGTAGGCATGAACCCCGTGGTGGTGCATGGCGGTGGCCCGCAGATTGGTGAGCTGTTAAAGCGGGTGGGCAAGCAGAGCGAGTTCATTCAGGGCATGCGGGTGACCGATGAGGAAACCTTGGACGTGGTGGAGATGGTGTTGGGGGGTTTGGTGAACCAGGACATCGTCACCCTCATTAACCGCGCGGGAGGCAATGCGGTGGGTTTAACGGGTAAGGACGGTAACTTCATCCATGCCCGCAAACTCAAACTGCGCATCCCCGAGCAGTCCGATGAGGACATCGACATCGGTCAAGTGGGCGAGGTGGTGAGTATTGACCCGGGCATCGTTAACCTGCTGTGCAACCAAAACTTCATTCCTGTCATCGCACCCTTAGGTGTGGGCGAGGAGGGTGAGGCCTACAACATCAATGCGGACTTGGTGGCGGGGAAGCTGGCTGTTACCCTTCAAGCCGAAAAATTGCTCCTCATCACCAACACCAGCGGCGTGTTGGACAAAGACGGAGAGGTGCTTACGGGCCTCACGGCTGCTAAGGTGCATAGCCTCATCGCCGATGGCACTATTTCAGGCGGTATGTTGCCCAAAGTGAACTGCGCCTTGGATGCCGTGCAAAATGGTGTAAAAACCGCGCACATCATTGATGGCCGCGTGCAGCATGCGGTGCTCTTGGAAGTGTTAACGGATGAAGGAATTGGTACGTTGATTCGCGGTGCCTCTGCCAACCGCGGGGCCAACACGCCTACTTAGGCGGGGTAGATGGCGCCCAGCAACACCGGCCCATGGGCGCCGGTGACGGCGGGCAAGTTGCCCGGTTGATGGTCTAACAAAGCTTTGGCCAGCCACGCGAAGGCGCTGGCCTCCACCAAATGCACGGGAATACCCAGAGCGTCTGTGGTGAGTACAGTCACACCGGGCAAAAGCGCCTGTATGCGCTCAACCACCACATTATTAAACGCGCCTCCACCGCAGCAGTACACTTCCAACCCGGCCACTTGTTCCGCAGCAATACAAACTGCTGCCGCCTGTGCGCTCAATTCCGCTAAGGTGGCCTGCACGTCTTCTGGTTTTAATCCCGCTACTTGAGGCAGCGCGTCCAGCCAACGCAAATGAAACTCATCGCGCCCGGTACTCTTCGGCGCCGAACGTTTGAAATGAGGGTGCGACAGCAAGGCTTGCAGGAGGGGTTGAGACACGGTACCCGTGCGCGCCCAAGCCCCATCCGCATCAAAAGACAACCCCCGGTGGCGCTCAATCCAGCCATCCAGCAGCACATTGGCGGGCCCACAATCATAGCCCCCGGTTTCGCGTCCGGGCAGCAACAGCGTGAGGTTAGAGAAGCCGCCCAAATTAAGAATCATGCGCGGGATGGTCTCGCTGCGAAACACCGCATCATGAAAGGCGGGCACCAAGGGTGCGCCTTGTCCCCCAGCTGCAATATCACGCGATCTAAAATCCGTCACCACGGTAATACCCGACAGCTCGGCCAATAACGCGCCATTACCCAATTGAATGGTGTAACCCAGTTCCGGGTGGTGGCGTACGGTTTGTCCGTGGCAACCAATGGCGGTGATGCGCCCAGGGCCTAAGCCTGAACGGGCAATGGCTTCGCGCGCCATGCGTGCATAATGCTGCGCCAACTCTACGCCGGCGCGTGCGGCACGGTCCAATTCGTTTTTACCATCGGGATCGTTGAGGTCCAGCAGCGCCACACGCAAACGTGGGGGCATGGGAAACGATGCTTCAGAGAGAACCTTGGGTTTTTTTTCGGAGAAGTCCACCACTACGGCATCAATGCCGTCTAAGCTGGTACCGGACATGAGGCCAACAAAGCAGTCCGTCATGACTTATTCAAACTTGGCGAGCGCTAATCCGCGGATGGCATTCAAAGACGTGATGTAGGGGGCGGTGGCGCTCATAAACTGCGCCTTGGCGCGTCCCGTTAAATTGGTGGACGCTATGCGCGGCACTTCAGGACCTTGGGGGTCGCGCTGAATGCCAGCGATCTTAAATTCGTAATGCAGATGCGGGCCTGTGGCCAAACCGGTCATCCCCACATAACCAATCAAGTCGCCCTGACGGATATGGTTGCCCGCGTGCAGGCCCGTGGCAATGCGTGACAGATGTCCGTATACCGTATCTATTCCCATGGCGTGGTGCAGTTCAACCACGTTGCCATAACCGTTGCGCCAACCCTCAAAGGTCACCGTGGCGTTGGCCACCGATACTACAGGCGTGCCCGTGGGGGCCGCCAAATCAATGCCCTGATGGGCGCGCATGGTGTTGAGAATGGGGTGCAGGCGCATGGTCATGAAGCCGGAACTCACGCGCGAGAACTCAATGGGGGAGCGTAAAAAGGCGGTACGAGAACCAACTCCATCAGCGGTGTAATAGTCACCCCCTTCAGGGCCATCAAAGTACACCCGGCGCACCGGAATGCCTTTGTTCACAAACTCCGCGGCCAAGATTTTGCCGGGCTTCACTTGGTCGAAGTCGTCTTGGGCGGCTTCATACACCACGGAGAAGGTGTCGCCCGCGCGCAGGTCGTTGTGAAAATCGATATCCGTAGAAAAGAGTTTGCTCAGTTGATGGGTTACATTGTCCGGTAGCCCAGCGGCATCAGCTGCGGCAAAAAGCGAGCTTTCAATGGTGCCAGAGGTCTGTACCACACGGCGCAGGCTGCCCACCGCCACGCTAGCGGCTTGAAACTGCTCGCCCAAGCGCTCCACCACCAAGGTGTGGCTGTCGGACTGAGGAAAACGTAAGGAGATGAGGTCGCCATTGGCGCGTTTCTGTACGCGGATGGGTTTGCCCGGAGACATTTGTTGGTAAATGGTTTTGGCGATGGCATTTGTGCGCATAAAGTCCAGCGCTGCGCGATCATCCACGCCCATACGAAACAGCAAGGAGGCTAAGGTGTCACCGCTGCGCACCAAGTCTTGTTGGGTATAGATGCCCGGCGTTTCCGTGGGAGTGAGGTTGTCACGGGTAATGTCTTCAATCACAGCGCTTACCGGTATGGGGCTTAAAGAGGTGCCCGGCGTGAGGCCAAAAGCAGTGGCCACACCAAAAGACAGGATCAGCAGGGTGGCCACCATGCCGTTGCGACGGGAATCGGAAGCCTTAACGGTGGATTTTTGCGTTAAAATCCAACGATTAAGCGCTTGCGCACAAATTTTGATCATTTTCATCAGGCACACTCTATCAGAAACCAGGACTCAAGACAAATTCCCATGAAATATCAAGTAGTAAGCAAAAACCATTGCATTTTTTGGAGCTCTACACAATGACGTTTGAGAGCACCTTTAGCGAAATTAAACGGGGCGCAGAAGAGATTTTGCCCGAAGCCGAACTCATCTCTCGTCTTAAAACCGGCAAACTCTTGCGCGTAAAAGCGGGTTTTGACCCCACCGCACCTGACCTGCACTTGGGTCACACGGTGCTCATCAATAAGCTTAAAACAATGCAAGATCTGGGCCATGAGGTGACGTTCCTCATTGGCGACTTTACCGGCTTGATTGGCGACCCCACGGGGCGCAATGCCACGCGCCCGCCTTTAACGCCGGAACAAATTGAGGCCAATGCCGCCACCTACACCGCCCAAGTATTCAAAATTCTGGATCCCCAACGCACCACTGTGGCCTTTAATTCCACCTGGATGAACCAATTGGGTGCGGCGGGCATGATTAAGCTGGCGGCCACCCATACTGTGGCGCGCATGCTGGAGCGCGACGATTTCTCTAAGCGCTATAAGGCCGAGCAGCCCATCGCCATCCATGAGTTTCTCTATCCCCTGGTGCAAGGCTATGATTCCGTGGCCTTGAAAGCCGACCTGGAACTGGGGGGTACGGACCAGAAATTCAATCTGCTCATGGGGCGCGAATTGCAGAAGCATTATGGCCAGACGCCTCAATGCATTCTGACCATGCCGCTTTTAGAGGGTACGGACGGCATCAACAAGATGTCGAAATCCATGAACAACTTCATCGGCATCAGTGAGGCGCCCACAGAACAATTTGGCAAATTGATGTCCATATCCGACGAACTCATGTGGCGCTATTTGGAGCTGCTCTCCTTCGAGTCCTTAACCACTTTGAGTGCGTGGAAGAAGGAAGTGAATGAGGGGCGCAACCCCCGTGACATTAAGGTGGCGCTGGCGCAGGAAATCGTGACGCGCTTTCACGGCCAAGCGGCCAGTGTGGCGGCCTTGGAAGATTTTGAGGCGCGCTTTCGCGGCAACGCCATACCAGAAGATTTGCCGGAATGTTCATTGGAAGCGGGGGCTGAGGGGTTACCCATTGCGCAGGTGTTAAAGCTCTCGGGCCTATGCGCCAGTACATCCGAAGCGCTGCGCATGATTGAGGCGGCCGGCGTGCGCATAGATGGCGAGCGGGTCAGCGATAAGGCGCTTAAGCTTCACGCAGGGGCCAACGTGGTGTTGCAAGTAGGCAAGCGCAAATACGCCCGAGTGGTCTGCCATTGAATCTGTTACTGCAGCGGCGCTTCGGCCCGCTGTTCTTCACCCAATTCTGCGGCGCCTTTAACGACAACCTCTACAAAAATGCCCTCATTATTTTAATCGCCTTTGAGGGCCAGTCCTTTTTTGGGATGCCTCCTGCCTTGCTGATTAACCTTGTGGCGGCCTTATTCATTCTGCCTTTCTTGCTGTTCTCGGTAACCGCGGGCGAATGTGCCGATAAGTGGGATAAGGCGCGCCTGATGCGTCTGATTAAACTATTGGAAATTATCTTGATGGCTGTGGGGGCTTTGTCGCTCATTACGCATCAATTGATATTGGTGTTGTTGGTGATTTTTTTATTGGGCTGTCACTCGGCGTTCTTTGGTCCTTTAAAGTTTGCCATCCTGCCGCAGCATGTGCCGGCGGACCAATTGTTGCTGGCCAACGGTTGGGTGGAGATGGGCACCTTTGTGGCGATTTTATTGGGCACCAACGTGGGCGGCTTGCTCATGGGGGCGGGCGAGGCGGGCCGCATGGCTGTGGCGGTGCTGGTGTTATTGGTGGCCATTACAGGGTATGGGTTTAGTCGCGCTATTCCCCCCGCGCCCTCTGCCATGCCCGATCTGCGTCTAAGTGTTAATCCTTTGGGTGAAGCCTGGCGCAATCTGCGTCGTGCGGGCGCGGACCGCGTGGTGTTGGTGGCATTGCTGGGCAATTCGTGGTTTTGGTTTTATGGTGCCACGTTCCTGACCCAATTTCCTTCTTATACCCGCGATACTTTGGGCGGAACCGAAGCGGTGGTCACATTGCTGTGGACGGTGCTGACCTTGGCCGTGGGCACGGGCTCTTTGATGGGCGCGCGTCTGGCCCGCGGAAAACTGGGCTACGCCTTGGTGCCTTTGGGGGGCTTGGGCATGACGTTCTTCGCCATGGACTTGGCCAGCGCCCATGGGGTGGTGATGAGCGTGGGAAGTTTTACAGTAATGGCTTTTATCAGCAGCCTGCGTGGGGTTCATGTGGTGGTTGATACCGCGCTTATAGGGTTCAGCGCCGGGGCCTACATCGTGCCACTGTATGTGCTGATTCAAAGCCGAACGGCAGAAACGCACCGCGCACGTATGATGGGCACCACCAATTTACTCAACGCCTTGTTTATGGTGGTGGCCTCCTTGCTGGCGGTATGGTTGTTGGGCAAGGGCTTTACTATCCCCAATTTATTTCTGATGGTGGGCGTAATAAATGCCGTGGCCTTGGCGGCACTGGTATTGGCCTGCCCCATGCTGTTATCGGGTATGAGCGCGCTGTGGCGGCGTTCGTGAGCGCGCACCCTCTTCCCGCACTGCGCCTTGATGCCCAAGGTCAACGTCATGTGAGTTTGGGGGCGGTGATTGCTTTGGCGTTCCCTCTTTTTTTAAACAGCAGCCTGCAGGTGGTTTTAAACCTCACGGACACCTGGTTTATTGGTCGCCTTTCCACAGACGCCATGGCCGCCATGGGGGCCTGTTACTTTTTAATCTTTGTCTTCTTTCTCTTGTTGGGCGGCGTGGGTATGGGGGTGCAAACTTTGGTGGCCCAGGCCTTTGGTGCGCAACGCCGATCTGATGCCGCGCATGCCGCTTGGTGTGGCATTTGGGGGTCCTTGCTCACCACCCCTCTGTTTCTGTGGGTGGCGTTTAATGGCCCCCTGTTCTTAAATAACTTTGGTTTATCGGACCACATTCAAACTTTGGCCAACGAGTTCTGGACGCCGCGCATGCTGGGGGGGTCCGTCTCCGCCGTATTTTATTCACTTAATTCATTTTTTAATGGCATCAGCCGCCCGCGCTACACCTTCTGGACCATGGTACTGGTGGCCATTACCAATGCCGCACTCAATGAAGTGTTTATGTTCCACCTGGGCTACGGCATTGCGGGAGCAGCCATTGCCAGCTCCTTATCCTTGGTGGTGGGTTCATTGGTGGCACTGTCAATTTTTTGGAGCAAAGGGTTTGACAGCGAATTTAATACGCGCCACACCTGGCGTCCTGATTGGGCGGGCATTAAGCGGGTGTTTGCTCTGGGTATTCCCACGGGATTATTCCCCGCCATGGATGTGATTGGCTTAGCGCTCTTTCAGCTGATGCAAGTGCGCATCAGTCCTGTGGATGGCGCGGCCACACAAATCGTCATGATGCTGACCTCCATTTCTTATTTGCCGGCCATCGGCATTGCTTTGGCGGGCACCACTTTGGTGGGGCAGTCCATTGGGGCGGGCGATAAGGATTGGGCTATGCGTTGTGCCAGTGTCATCGTGCGCATGGCCATGGTGTACATGGGCGTACTGGGTGTGGGGTTGGCCTTGGCGGGGCGTTGGATCGTGCCACTCTTTGTGTCTGGTCACGGTGCTGAAGCCGCCGCCGTCACCGCTTTGGCACTGCCGCTGTTGTGGATTGCCGCGGGCTATCAAATTTTTGATGCACTCAATTTGGCCAGCGCCTTTTGCCTGCGCGGTGCGGGGGATGTGCGCGTACCTACTGTGATGTTGCTCATTTTATCTTGGGGCATGTTCTTGCCACTGTGCCACGCCCTCACGTTTCCCACGGGGCAGGGCTGGGTGCATTTTCTACCGCAATGGGGTTGGGGCGCCATTGGTGGTTGGACCGCCGCTTTGGTTTACACCACCGTGCTGGGTTTTGGTTTGTGGTTGCGCTGGCGCTCGGGCGCATGGCAAAAAATTAATCTTTTTCGCTAACCCAAACCAACCCCATGCGTCTGTTATTTGGGCTATTGCGCCCAAAACCCCAATGTGTTCTCATGCAGGAATGAAACGTTTAAACATCATGCGGCTTTGGGTATTAGCAGCGTTCTGTGTGGCCCTGTTGGGTCTGCAGGCCATCGAGCTGTCGCACCATCACGAATCCGCCGCACTGGAGCAGTCCTGTTCGGTATGTCAGGTATTGGCGCATCAGGCGCTGGACGGGGCGCTGCCACCTGTAGCCTTGTTCGCAGCCGCCTTATTCTTCCTTTTTGTGGTTATCCAGGTTTCACGTACTCAGCGCTTTAGCCGCATCGATTACCTTTCTTACAACACCCGCGCTCCTCCCAATCGCTTAGTATCTGCGGTTTAAGCCAACGTCTCTCTCGCAACTCGAGAGGAATGATTCGTTTTTGGGAGTGTCCATGTCATTGTTAAAAAAGTGGAAGGCAGGCGCCTCGGCGTTGGCCTTGGTTAGCGTTACCACCTTTGGGGCGCCCCCTGTTTTGGGGTCTGACCCCAATTCGGGGTCAGACCCCAGCTTGGGGGAGGATGCGGTAGCGAAGGCAAGAACCATCACGGTTATTTCTCGACGACTGGATAACGCGCGCAACGCACTCTCGTCAGATGCCGGCACCTCGCAATATCAATTCTCCGATGCAGATATCGCCAACTTACCGCAAGGCAACGCCACGCCACTCAACCAAGTGCTGCTGCAAGCGCCCGGCATTGTGCAAGATGGTTTTGGTCAGGTGCATGTGCGCGGCGATCACGGAAATTTGCAATATCGCGTGAATGGCGTGATTATTCCTGAGGCCATAAGCGGCTTTGGCCAAGTGATTGATACGCGCTTTGCTGATCAAATTAATGTCATCACAGGCGCCCTGCCTGCGCAATATGGTTTTCGTACTGCAGGGGTAGTAGACATTCATACGCGCGGACCAGGCGCGGAACCCGGCGGCGAGTTTTCAGTAACCGGGGGCAGTCGCAACTACGGCGAAATGGGCACTGTGCTAAATGGCTCTGTAGGGGCTTTCAGTTACAACTTGGCCGGCTCATGGTTGACCTCCGAATTGGGTATTGAAAACCCAACCCCGGCGTTAAACGCCCTGCATGATCGCAGTGTGCAAGGCAAAGGCTTCGCCTTCTTGGCCTACGACCTTAACCCTCAGCAGCGCATCAGTCTAACCTTTGGGCATTCTGAAAACGCTTTTCAAATTCCTGATCGACCAGCACTGGTGGCGCAGTACGGTTCAACGCTCACACCCACACCCGTTTCACAAATGCTTAACGCCAACCAAACAGAGCGCAATCAATTTGAAGTGGCCAGCTTTCAATCGCACGACAACGCTTTGGTGGACTATCAAACCTCTTTTTATCATCGCATAACAGATGTGCATTACAGTCCCGACCCAAACTTAGGTGACTTGTTCTATACCGGAGCCAGTAGTGATATCACGCGCCGCAATGAAGCAGAGGGCGTGCAAACAGATGTGGGCGTGCATTGGATGGACGATCATGTGTTGCGCACAGGGTTCATGGTGCAACGAGAGCGTTACCTGACCAGCAATGCGTCACAAGTGTATTGCACGGGCGCCTCTTCAGCGTGCATCGGCGGCAGTCAACTCATCGGCAACATCGCCAGCATGGCCCCCACCGCCATCACGGACAACAGTGCCGGTGTGGGCCACTTCTGGGGCATCTCGCTGCAAGACGAGTGGACATTAGTGCCGCACCTCACCATGAATTATGGTGTGCGTTTTGACCAAAGCAATGTGCTCACCGACGAACATCAAATCAGCCCACGTTTGGCCTTGGTGTGGGATGCCACAGAGCGCACGCGCTTACACGCAGGATTTGCAGAATATTTTACACCGCCTCCAGCAGAACTCATTAACAGCAACACTGTGACGGCATTCGCCAATACCACCAATACCACACCGAGTAATGCCGACACTTCTGTGAAGGCAGAGCGTTCGGACTATTTCGATTTTGGTGTCTCGCATCAAGTGAATGACCATCTGACGTTGGACGTGGATACCTATTACCGTCAGGTGCGCCACTTGCAAGATCAAGGGCAGTTTGGCAATGCGCTGATTTTTTCATCATTTAATTATCAGCAAGGTCGCGCGTATGGGGTAGAGGCGACGGGTTCGTATCATGACGGTCGTTGGAGTGAGTCGCTCAACATAGCCGTCGGTCGAGCGCAGGGCAAGAACATTGAAACCGGACAGTTTAATTTTTCAGCGACGGAGCTGGCGTACATCAGCAACCATTGGATTTATCTGGATCACGATCAGCGCTATACGCTCTCTGGCAGCGTAACCTATCACGCCGACTGGGCTAATTTTAGTGCCGATGGTGTTTTTGGCAGTGGGCTGCGCAGCGGATTTGCCAACATGAACACGTTGCCTGCTTACGCCACTCTTAATTTGGCGGCGATGCACACCGTGCGCTCCGATAGTTTTGGCACTTTAGAAGGACGGCTTACATTAATTAATGCGCTTGATCGCAGCTATGAGCTAAGAGACGGCACCGGCATCGGAGTGGGGGCCCCACAATATGGACAGCGTCGCACGATCATGGTGGGGTTGAGCCGCCTGTTCTAGGGTTTACGTTTGGCTCTGGGATGCGCCGCATCGTAAATTTTGGCCAGATGTTGAAAATCCAAATGGGTATACACCTGCGTGGAGGTGATGCTGGCGTGCCCCAACATTTCTTGCACGGCGCGCAGGTCGCCGCTGGATTGCAGCACATGCGAAGCAAAGGAATGGCGCAACATGTGGGGGTGCACTTTTTCCGGCAGCCCCAATTGCACGGCACGCAGCGCCACGCGGGTTTCGATGCTGCGCACCCCCAGTCGTCGCCCCGTGCTGCCCACAAATAAAGCGGCGTTGTCTTCACCAACGCGGTCTCGCTGGGGCAGCCAAGCGCTCAGGGCCTGCAAGGCCATGCGCCCCACGGGCACGATGCGGGTTTTAGAGCCCTTACCGGTCACCGTTACCGTATGTGCCGAATGGTCTACGTCTTGCACATCCAAATTGGCCAACTCAGACAGACGCAATCCCGATGAATAAAACAGTTCCAGCAAGGCGCGATCGCGCAACGCTAAAAAATCTTCCCCCTTCACCTGCATGAGTTGATTGGCCATATCAGGGCTTAATGCGTGGGGTAGCTTGCGTGCAGAGCGCGGAGGGCGCATGCCGGCACAGGGGTTATGTGTAAAACCATGGTCACGCGCCAAGTATTCATAAAAACCGCGCCAGGCAGAGAGACTGCGCGCAATACTGCGTCCGGATAATCCTTGTCCATGCAACACGGCCACAAAGCGGCGCACGTCGTGCGGGCTTAAATCCCCCAAAAGACGCGTTTCACATAATCGCAGTAAAACTGCGCAATCACGGGCGTAATGAATTTCGGTCTGCGGCGATAGGCGCCGTTCGGTGCGCAGGTGGTTAAGATACGCCACCACCAGCGCTTGCTGTGGATGCCTTTCAGTCGTTGAGGTCTTGGGCATGGCTGTGCGCACGCAGTGCGGCACCAATCAACTCGGCAATACGGGTGAGGTAGAGCGTACCCATGTCGGGGTAGAAACGTTTTTCGTCGGGCGAAGCCAGCAGCATCACACCAAATGTTTTTTTATCGCGCAGGGGGAGCAACGCGAAGGAGCGCAGACTGGGAGCTTCGTCATCAAACCAGCGACTGGTTTCATAGGGTGCGTGGTTGCCGCAATGCGGTGCTTCCATGTGGGCGACGAAATTGCGCAAATCTGATTGCACGGGATGAAACTCGGCGCCTTCTGCATCGTGAGGTCGATCATCCAAAATATTCCACAGACGAAGCGCCACATGCGGCACGGAAAACTCATCTTTCAGCTGATGTTGAGCAACATGCAACACGCCTTCTAGGCTGCGCACACCGGACAACTTAAGGGCCAACTGATGCACCTTATTGCTGATGCTGTCATTATTTTCTGCATAGCCAATCAGTTCGTTTAAGCGAGACTCTAGGGCGCGGGTTTTATCGCGCAGCGCCAGAATTTGTCGCTCGCTTAAAGATACGGCGTGCGTACCATGGGGGTGTGGAATGTTGATGTTGGTCAATAATGAGGAATGCTGATCAAAAAAATCGGGATGCTCTTTTAACCAAGCCGCTACCGATTCTGGGCTTAAAAACATGTTGCCTCCTGAGGAAATTCGGGTAGATCAATCTGTCCGGTAAATACAAATTCAGCGGGACCTGTCATCAACACCGGTTGATGGGTCCCCGCCCATTCAATGGTCAAGGTGCCGCCGCGCGTGGCCACAGTAACCTGCGCATCCAGCAGACCGCGGGTAATGCCGGCTACCACAGCAGCACAAGCACCGGTGCCGCAAGCCAGGGTTTCGCCGGCGCCGCGCTCAAAAACGCGCAACCTGATATGGGTGCGGTCCACTATTTCCATAAAGCCTGCGTTGACGCGTTGTGGGAAGGCCTTATGGTTTTCAATGAGAGGTCCTTCTGTTGCTACGGGTGCGGTGTTGACAGACAGCACCACTTGTACGGCATGGGGGTTACCCATGGAGAGCACACTAAATTCATGCAATTGCCCCGCCACGTCCAAAGAATAGGTCAGCGCTTGAGCGGTTGCGATGAAAGGGATGCGTGCGGGCTCAAATATCGGTGCGCCCATATTTACGATGACTTGGTGATCCTCTGTGAGGGTTAAGGTCATTACCCCACCCAAGGTTTCCACCCGAATAGGAATAGGGGTCAGACCCCGATTCGGGGTCTGACCCCTATTAAGGCCCCGTTCGGTGACATAGCGCGCGAAACAACGCGCTCCATTGCCGCAGTTCTCCACTTCACCACCATCGGCATTAAAGATGCGATAACGAAAGTGGTTGGCCGCATCTTGCGCGGGTTCCACAATCAGTATTTGATCGCAGCCCACGCCCAATTGGCGGTGTGCCAGCCAACGCATTTGCGCTGCGCTCAGCGTTACGGGCGCGGCCAACCCTTCTAACACCACGAAGTCATTGCCCAGACCCTGCATTTTGGTAAAGCTAAGCCGCATGATGTTCTACAAAGAAAAGGAATAACAGGAATGCTAACGCGTTTTGCGTCCACGCGCAGTATTCATAAGGCTTAGTCATAAAAAGAAGGCTCGCCTGGGGGGCGGGTTTTAAAGCGCTTATGGCTCCACAGATATAAGGCAGGGTGCTCTAAGATGCGCGCTTCAATGAATTGATTCATGCGCAGCGCATCGTCCGCCGCGCTGGCGCTGGGGAAGCTTTCCCAAGCGGGGTAAAAACGCATGGTGCAATGCCCGTGCCGAAGGTCTTGGTGAATGACACAGGGCACCACGCGCGCACCGGATACACGTGCCAAGGAGGAGAGCGCGGGAATGGTGGCGGTCTTCACGCCAAAGAAATCCACAAACAAGGAATCTTTAGGGCCGTAATCTTGGTCGGGGAAGTAATACAGCACCCAACCGGGTTTTAAGGCACGCAATACTGGGCGAATGCCATCTTGCCTAGAAAAGATTAAGCCACGCTTCCAGCGCTTACGTAGGCGCTGAATCATGTCGTCCAAGATTAAATTTTTGTGACGGGTGTGAAAAGAAATCATATCCACATCCGCCGAGAGGCGAATGCCTGCGGTGTCTATCCCAAAAAAATGCGGTGTCATCATAATCACAGGGCCCGCGTTTACTGCGGCTTGCAAATGCTCAAAACCTTCGTAGCGCACAATCTTTTGTAAAGCAGGTAAGGGGGAGAACCAACCCACGCCTTGCGCCAGAATGCTGGTCATGAATTCCTGAAAATGCTGGCGTGCTACGCTGCGGCGTTGTTCGGGCGTCCATTGAGGAAAACAGAGCCTTAAATTGATTAAGGTGACGCGCCGACGCTCACGGGCCAAACGGAAAGCCAAGGCCCCCAAACCATTGCCCATGGCAGCCAGCCAAGGAAGCGGCAGCCAATGCAATAGCCACAACAACGCCAGTGTCAGGCGTAGGCTCATAAGATGGCCTGAGCGGGCGTTAAAACCCCTACGCATAGGCCCCTGCACGTCATTAAACTCAGTAAATTACTGTTATAATCCAAGACTAACGTTTTTCCATGAAAAAGGGCGGGGTTCGCCATGAGTCAATATCTCTTCACTTCGGAGTCGGTATCCGAAGGTCACCCTGATAAGGTGGCCGATCAAATCTCCGACGGAGTACTCGATGCTATTCTAGCCCAGGATCCTCAGGCCCGTGTAGCGTGTGAGGTGCTCACCAGCACCGGCATGATCGTGATCTCCGGTGAAATCACCACCAAGGCGCAAATCAATTACATTGATGTGGCGCGCGATGTGGTTCGACGCATCGGCTACAACAGCTCCGACATCGGCTTTGATTACCAAACCTGCGCAGTACTTACGGCACTCAACCGCCAGAGTCCGGACATTGCCGTGGGCGTCAACGAAGGCTCAGGGTTGGATCTGGATCAGGGTGCGGGCGACCAGGGTTTGATGTTTGGTTACGCCTGCGATGAAACCGACACCTTAATGCCGCTCCCCATTCATTTGGCGCACCGACTGGTGCAACGCCAAGCAGAGTTGCGCAAAGATGGCCGGCTGCCCTTTCTTCGTCCCGACGCCAAATCGCAAGTGACGGTACGCTATGAAAATGGGCGCGCGGTAGAGATCGACACGGTGGTGCTGTCCACGCAGCATAACCCGGACATCACACACGATAAGCTCTCCGAAGCGGTTATCGAAGAAATCGTGAAGCCTGTGCTGCCCCCTGAATTGCTGGGCAAGAACACACGCTACTTAATTAACCCCACGGGTCGTTTTGTGATTGGCGGCCCCATGGGCGATTGCGGCCTAACGGGTCGCAAAATTATTGTGGATACCTACGGCGGCATGGCGCGTCATGGGGGTGGGGCCTTCTCGGGCAAGGACCCTTCCAAAGTAGATCGCTCTGCAGCCTATGCCATGCGTCATGTGGCCAAGAACATTGTGGCGGCTGGGTTGGCCCGTCGCTGTGAAGTGCAAGTGGCTTACGCCATTGGTGTGGCCAAGCCGGTGAGCTTGATGGTAGACACTTTTGGCACGGGAACAATTCCTGATGAAGAGCTGTCACAACGCGTGTTGCGTCATTTTGATTTACGTCCCAAAGGCATTATTCAAGCGCTGGACTTGTTGCGTCCCATTTACAGCAAAACCGCAGCCTACGGCCACTTCGGCCGCGAAGAGCCTGAATTTACTTGGGAAGCTCGCGACCGCGCGCAGGCCCTAAAATCAGACAGTTAAGGAGTTGCAAATGAACGCCGTACCGAAAACACAGAACATTCCCGACTATAAAGTAGCCGACATTTCTTTGGCCCGTTGGGGACGAAAAGAAGTGGATATTGCTGAAAACGAAATGCCCGGCCTCATGGCCCTGCGCGAAGAATATGCCGGCAGCCAGCCGTTGAAGGGTGCGCGTATTGCCGGTTGCTTGCACATGACCATTCAAACTGCGGTGCTCATGGAAACTTTGGTGGCCTTAGGCGCTGAAGTGCGTTGGAGCTCGTGCAATATTTTTTCAACACAAGACCAAGCCGCTGCCGCCATGGCGGAAGCCGGCATCCCCGTGTTTGCCTGGAAAGGTGAAACGGAAGAAGAGTTTTGGTGGTGTGTGGAGCAAACCATTTTCGGCCCCGATGGTTGGTTGCCTAATATGATTTTGGATGATGGTGGCGATTTAACGCTCATCATGCACGACAAGTACCCCGAACTGTTGGCGCATATTCGCGGCATTTCAGAAGAAACCACCACGGGCGTTCATCGCTTAAACGAAATGCTGAAGAAGGGCGAGCTGAAATGCCCGGCCTTTAATGTGAATGATTCGGTTACCAAATCGAAGTTCGACAATCTCTACGGCTGTCGCGAATCATTGCTCGATGGCATTAAGCGCGCCACAGATGTGATGATTGCGGGAAAAATTGCCGTAGTGGCGGGTTACGGCGATGTGGGCAAGGGTTGCGCGCAAGCCTTCCGCGGCATGGGGGCTACCGTATGGATTACGGAGATCGACCCCATCTGCGCGTTGCAAGCGGCCATGGAAGGCTATCGTGTGGTTACCTTGGATGATGTGGCCGGCTTGGGCGATATTTTTGTCACCGCCACTGGCAACGTAGGCGTTATCACACACGAGCACTTGCGCGCCATGAAGCATGACGCCATTGTGTGCAACATCGGCCACTTCGATTCTGAAATCGACATCGCCTCCTTGCGCCAATACACTTGGGAAAACATCAAGCCCCAAGTGGACCATGTGCTATTTCCTGATGGGCGCCGCATTATTGTCTTGGCAGAAGGGCGCTTGGTGAATTTAGGTTGCGGTACGGGCCACCCCAGCTTTGTGATGTCAGCATCATTTACCAACCAGGTGATGGCGCAAATTGAGTTGTGGAACAATCCCGGTAAGTACCCTGTGGGTCTGTACATCTTGCCTAAGCATTTGGACGAGAAAGTGGCGCGCCTGCATTTGAAGAAGATTGGCGCTAAGCTTACAGCCCTTACATCCGCGCAAGCAGAGTACTTAAGCATTAGTCCGGCCGGCCCTTACAAGCCGAACCATTACCGTTATTGAGACTTTAAACACTGTGCAAAGCCAGCAAGCCCTAAAGAAGATTTTTAGCTTTGAATTCTTTCCGCCCAAAACAGAACAGGGCGCTGAAAAGCTGCGTCAAACCTGGCGTCAGCTGGCACAGCTCAAGCCTGGTTTCTTCTCTGTTACTTATGGTGCGGCAGGTTCCACGCGCGAATTGACGCTGGGCACGGTGTTAGAAATTCAACGGGCGGGCTATCCTGCAGCCCCGCACATTTCTTGCATCGGTTCTACACGTGAAGGATTGGCGGAGGTGCTGGCGCAGTACAAAGAAAACGGCATTCGTCACGTGGTGGCCTTGCGCGGTGATTTGCCCTCGGGCACTTTTGGTGGTGGTGAGTTTCGTTACGCCAATGAATTGGTAGAATTCATTCGCGCCGAGACGGGGGACCACTTCTATATTGAAGTGGCGGCTTATCCAGAGGTTCATCCGCAAGCCCGTTCCGCCCAAGAAAATATTGCGCACTTCAAGCGCAAAGTGGACGCGGGGGCGAATGCCGCCATCACCCAGTATTTTTACAACCCCGATGCTTATTTCAGCTTCGTAGATGAGTGTGAAGCGGAAGGAATTAACCTACCTATCGTGCCCGGCATTATGCCGATTGCTAATTTTTCTCAGCTCAGTCGCTTCTCTGAAGCGTGCGGAGCTGAAATCCCCCGTTGGGTACGCATGAAAATGTTGGGCTATGGCGATGACACTGCATCCATCAAAGCATTCGGGTTGGATGTTGTCACGCAGTTGTGCGATCGCCTGCTCACAGCCGGTGCGCCGGGGCTGCATTTCTACACCATGAATTCCGCTGGACTCACCAGCGTCATTTGGGACCGTCTGCACCTCTCTTCTCGCTGAGATTTGGGGTCTGACCCCAGGGGGGGTCTGACCCCTATTTCCACACCTATTTCCTGATGAAATGAATGCGATCCGTTGTGGCGCTGGACAGGCGCAACGCGCCCCGCTCCAATTCTTCTGGGTCAAACAAAGTGTCGCCATCAACGCACTCCATGTGGCTGGACTTTAAGCCCACGAAGTCAAATAAGCGGGTGTCCGCTAAGTGAGAGGGGGTCACGGACTGTAGCGAGGAAAATATATTGTCCACGCGCCCCGGAAAATCGCGCTCCATTTGTACCAACCAGGCTTTAATTTCTTGCCGTTTTAAGTTTTCTTGCGAGCCGCATAAGTCACAAGGAATAATCGGGAATTCTTTGCGACGGGCAAAACTCGCCAAATCTTTTTCCAAACAATAGGCCAGTGGGCGAATCACCATATGGTGCCCATCGTCGCTGACAAGCTTGGGCGGCATGGCCTTCATGCGTCCACCATAGAACATGTTCAAGAAAAAAGTTTCGATAATGTCGTCGCGGTGATGCCCCAAGGCAATCTTGTTGGCCCCCAGTTCTTTGGCCGCGCGGTACAGCACGCCGCGGCGCAAACGAGAGCACAGCGAGCAGGTGGTTTTGCCCAAGGGGATTTTTTCACGCACGATGGAATAAGTGTCGGCTTCAATGATGCGGTAATCTACGCCCAAGGAAGCCAGATAAGCGGGCAGCACGTCCTCCGGAAAGCCGGGCTGCTTCTGGTCCAAGTTAACCGCAATGAGTTTAAAATTAATCGGTGCGCGCTTGCGCAAAGCCATCAGAATAGTGAGCAGGGCATAGGAATCCTTGCCGCCGCTTACGCACACCATCACCGTATCGCCTTCCTCGATTAAATTAAAATCACCAATGGCGCGACCCACGGCACTGCATAGCCGTTCTTGCAGGCGAATGAAATTTGCCGAAGGAGGTCGTTCAACCGTTAACATATAGCCCTTATGGAAGCCCGTATTCTGAAATGACCGCTATTTTACCGCACAACCTGATCCCAGGTGCTGAAGCGCAGGCCCATAGCCTGGTGCTGCAGGCCGAGATTGCGCGCGTTATTATGGCTCAGGGGGGCTGGATCGACTTTGCGCAGTACATGGCCTTGGCCCTTTATACCCCCGGTCTGGGGTATTACAGCGCAGGGTCGGCTAAGTTGGGTGCCGCCGGGGACTTTGTTACTGCTCCTGAAATGACGCCGCTTTTTGCACTAACCGTGGCAGGCCCCGTGGCAGAAACGCTTAGCCATATTGAAGACAGCGACATTTTAGAAATGGGAGCGGGCAGTGGGCGCTTGGCCCACGACCTGTTGCTGGCGCTGCATGAATTAAAAACTTTGCCGCGCCATTACCGTATTTTGGAAGTCAGTCCCGAGCTGCGCGCGCGTCAGCAACAGATGCTTGCCACCTTGCCCGCAGAACTCGCTGGGCGCATTACTTGGTGCGATGCATGGCCTAAGGATATTAGCGGTGTGGTGCTGGCCAACGAAGTACTGGACGCTTTTCCGGTGCACCGTGTGGGTTGGCGCCAGGATCATTGGGTGGAACTGGGTGTTGTCATGGAAAACAATGCGTTTGCGTGGCGCGAGCACCCCTTACAAAACATCAGGCTGATGGACGCCTTGGCAAAAATATTCATCACCCCCATGGAGGTCGATCATTACGACACCGAGGTCAACTTATCGGCAGGCGATTTAATGGTGAATTTAGCCGCGTCATTAAAAGCGGGCTGCGCCATTTTTATTGATTACGGCTTTCCAGCACGCGAGTATTACCATCCACAACGCAATGAAGGCACACTCATGTGTCACATTCGTCACCACGCCCATGGCAACCCTTTTATCTATCCGGGCTTGCAAGACATTACGGCACACGTGGACTTTACGGCCGTGGCACGTGCCGCGCAGCAGCAAGGCTTAACGGTGCAAGACTATGCCACTCAAGCGGCGTGGCTGATTGATGCGGGAATTACTGATCACATGACCAATCTGTCGGCACAAGACACCCGACAACATTTCGCCACCATCTCGGCGGTACAAAAGCTACTCAGTCCGGCAGAAATGGGAGAGCTGTTTAAAGTTTTGGTATTGGGAAAGGGGGCGGCATCAAAGCACGCGCAATCGCTGCTGGGTTTAATGTAAGGTTTCTGCAATGGCGTGCAGTCGCGCTGCACGAATGCGCACTGGAATGTCTGCTGGTTCCGCCCCTTGAATAATCTCACCGGTAGGTACTTTTAGTGTGGCCTGCAGCGCGCGGTTTAAACGCCCCCACACCGTGTCCTCTTGGGCCTGAGCCATGCTTCCTTCACGCGCCTGCATACAGCATGCGTGAGTGGCCAATATTTCTTCAAAACGTTGCGGGCGGCGCACGCCATCGGTGCGCTCAATCACGGTTAATAATTTTTCCGCGGAAGCGTCTGTAATGGCGCTGATGTGGACAAAGTTCTCGGCGGTGATACGTGCCAAATCGCGAATCTCCGTGGGGACGCGAATGCGCTCGCACAAGGGCACAATCACTTCACGTCCGCTGTGCAAATGATCTTGCAACAAGTTAACCAGAAACGCGCTCCAGCGCACACCCAGGGGATGGCGCATGGCCGCGGCATGGTCCACGGTCTCTAAGGCCAGCTCTGATCGCTCAGGCCATGCGCTCATTAATTCAGGTGTTACGCGGCTTAAGGCGCCACAGCGATGAAGCACATGAAATAATTCGGAGGGCGTAGATTCATTCAGGCCGCGCGAGAGTTCTTGCCACACACGCTCAGGCACCAAGGCGTCCACTTCACCGTGCTCTACCATTTTTTCCATCAAAGCATAGGTTTCCGGGGCCACGCTAAAGTTAAATCCCTCCTTAAAGCGTGCCGCAAAGCGTGCCACACGCAACACCCGCACCGGGTCTTCACCAAATGCTGCGCTTACATGACGCAAGATGCGATGGCGTAAATCATTGATACCCCCAAAAGGATCTACCAGTGCGCCACCGGGTTCGCGGGCCATGGCATTAATGGTGAGGTCGCGCCGCTGCAAATCTTCTTCTAGAGTGACTTCGGGGCTGGCGTGCAGTGTAAAGCCGCGATAGCCCGGCGCCGTTTTGCGTTCGGTGCGCGCCAACGCATATTCTTCGTGGGTCTTGGGGTGCAGAAAAACGGGAAAGTCGCGACCCACGGGTTTAAAGCCTTGCGCCTCCATTTCCTCAGGTGTGGCGCCCACCACCACCCAGTCGCGGTCTTGAACCACAAGACCCAGCAACTCATCGCGCACGGCCCCGCCTACTTCATAAATTTTCATGGTTGAACCACCGGATCAATGTCCTTGTCACGTGCAGGTTTCGCACCAGAAAGCGCGCCCAACCGTTGTTTTAATGATACGACGGGCAATCCCAAGCGTTGATTGTAAACCGTGCTGTTGTAGAGCACATGCTTCACGTAGTTGCGTGTTTCTGTGATCGGAATGGTTTCAATAAACAAGGCGGCTTCAAGCGGGGCTTCGAGCATCCAACCACGCACCCGGTGGGGGCCTGCATTGTAAGCAGCCGTTGCCAATACGGGGTTGCCTGTGACGTTGAGCAGATAGCGTAAATAGGCCGAACCCAGCTGAAGGTTTACGTCAATGCGCGTGGCGGCGGCGGGTTGAAACCCTTTTAATGAAATGCGTCGTGCAATCCAGCGGGCGGTAGCGGGCATCAGCTGCATCAACCCCAAGGCGCCGGAGCGCGAACGGGCTTCAGGAAAGAAATGGCTTTCTTGTCGTGTTAAGCCGTACACCCACGCTTCATCCAATTGATTTTGCGTGGCCCAATTGTGTATTTCGTCGCGGTAGGGTAAGGGGTAACGCAACGCGTAATCTTGCTGATCGCCGGCGCGCTCAATACTGTAGATGGAGCGGTCTATCCACAGGACTTGTGCGGCCCAGGTGGCTGCTGCCAGATGTTCACGGCTGTTTAATGGGCGATCTGCCGCCTTCCATTCAAATTGCGCGTCGGTGGCAAGCCCCAATTGATGCAGTCTAAAGGCGCGCTCAAAGCGGGGCGCCACAGCCATCATTTCATCGGCTTGTGCCGCTGGAGGTGCGATAGGGGCCTGAAATTGCCCGTCCAAATCCTCCAGTGCCAGCAATCCATAAAAACCGGGTTCTTGTGCAAGTTCGGCAAGTAAGGCTTGCGCCTCATCGGCTTTATTTAACGCGCTCAGGGCTCGCGCCTTCCAATAACGCCACACCGGTTGTCGCGCCTCTGTGCCAGACAATTGTGATATGCCGTTTAATAGTTCATCCCAATTTTGTGCGCGCAATGCTGCGCGAATGCGCCAAGTGCGCATCACATCATTGGTCAATGGGTCGGTTACATTGCGAAACCAAATAATGGCTTTGGGGTTTAAGGCCAAGGCGCCCTGATAAGCAATCTGTAACCAAGCATAAGATATTTCGTGGGCGTTCAAGCGCGGCGCCAAACGGTTTAATTGCGCTATGGCCAGTTCCGGTGAATGGGCAGCATATTGCGCCAGAGCAAACAAGGCCAGTTCATGTGTGGCCGGTGAGGCATCGGTTATTTTCCAGCTTTCTAAGAAACGCAGCGGACGGTTATAGGCGGTAGACAAATCCAGTTCGCCAGGTGCCTGTGCGCTAGGCAAAAACCCCATGATGACATGTGCTAAGTTTAAATTGGCATCGCTTAAGGCTTGGCGCAGGGCGGCCCAAACATCGTCATTGCTCAGCGATCCGTTGCTGGCCAATTGGTGAAATACGGTCACACAACTGTCGGGCAAAATTTTATTGGAAAACCACAACACGCGCACATCGCGCGCCACGGAGCTGTCTTGCTTGAGCAGCCTGTTTTGAAAATGATCGCAGGCTACCTCCGTGTCTTCTAAAGCATTTTGCGTGACTTGCGCTGCAAAGGTATCCCAATCCTGTGCGCGTGCTAGGGCTTTCAGCCATGTGATGCGCAAGGGTTCCAATAAGGGGCTGTTGGGGTAGCGTGTCAAAAAGCCTTTTACATCCGCGCTAGGGGGAGGGCCGGGTTGCGCTAAGCGCAAATCCAACAACCAATACTCGGGATAGTCGATTAAGGGGTCTGACCCCATGTTTTTAATGCCGCGCTGAACGCCTGCCACGTCGCGCAAAGCCCACGAGTCGTGAGCAGCAAGCAGCGCATCATCGGCTGGAGTGGCCGTTGCTGGTGTGGTTGTCAGTAGGAGGCCGGCCAGCAGCAGACTCGCCAGCGCTCGACAAATGGGTGCTGCAGATTGCAATGGATTGTCCTTTGCCTTAAGGGCTGTAGATCTTGATTATAGGGGCAAATAACCCCCTGCGCTGCGGGGGCGGGCGGAGGGGTTAAACAGGGCTATTTTGAGCCTATTTGGCGTATCATGAGGGTTTTTGGACGTTAGTGCGGTTGTTTTTATAAGGAAGATACCATGGCGTTATCCCACCAGCCCGTTGCTCGCACGTTACTCCATCGCCGCAGTATTTCTGTAGAGGGGTTTCAGCGCGAAGACGGTCTCTACGATATTGAAGGCCATTTGGTGGACATTAAGGGCTACGACTTTCCCGTATCTAATGGCATTCGCAAAACAGGCGAGCCCATTCACGACATGTGGCTGAGCATTACCATCGATGACCATATGATCATTCGTGATGCAAAGGCCAGCACGGTGGCGCGCCCCTACGAGGGCAGCTGCGAAAACATCACCCCGCATTACGGCAAATTGAAGGGGTTGAGCATAGCCCCAGGCTTTACGCGGGCGGTAAAAGAGCTGTTTGGAGGCGTGCGCGGCTGCACCCATCTCACGGAATTAATTGGCACATTGGCTACGGTGGCGTTTCAAACCCGCTATGGCTCTGCAGAATCGGGCAGCGAGCATAAGCCGCCCCATTTGGACGGTTGCCATGCGCTCGATACCCAAGGACCTGTGGTGGCAAAGTATTATCCCAAGTGGTATTTGCCAAAATCATAGGGTGATGTTGATAACCGTCAATTTTTTACTCCCCAGCGTTTGGTAGAATCATTTGTTTTTTACGGCAACATGAATGGTGATGGCCCCTCGTGGCCTGACAACCTTAACCGATAATAAAGGCTCATTAATGAAGATCCATGAATATCAAGCCAAGGAAATTCTGCGTCATTACGGCGTGGTCACCCCGCGCGGCATTCCCTGTTTTTCTGTGGCAGAGGCCATTACTGCCGCCAAAACCCTAGGTGGGCCCGTGGCTGTGGTGAAAGCGCAAATTCACGCCGGTGGGCGCGGTAAGGGCGGCGGCGTTAAAGTGGCCAAGTCCCCTGCTGAATTGGAAGCCTTTGCTAAGGATATTTTTGGCATGCAGCTCATCACACACCAAACCGGACCTGAGGGTCAGAAAGTGCGTCGCCTACTGATTGAAGAGGGCGCGGATATTAAGAAAGAACTCTATATTGGCATGGTTGTGGATCGCGGCACGCAGCGCGTGGCACTCATGGCCAGCTCCGAGGGCGGCATGGATATTGAAGAAGTGGCTGCCCACACACCAGAAAAAATCCACACTATTTTTATTGACCCCATGAAAGGGCTGTTGGATAAAGACGCCGATTCCGTGGCCACTAAGATTGGTGTGCCCGCCGAACTTGTGCCGCAGGCGCGTGTGTTACTGCAAGGTCTGTATCGCGCCTTTGATGAAACCGATGCCAGCTTGGCAGAAATTAATCCCATGGTGGTGACCGGCGACGGACGTGTGGTGGCGCTGGATGCGAAAATGAATTTTGATTCTAATGCACTCTATCGTCATCCCGAAATTACCGCCTTACGCGATTTGGATGAAGAAGATCCCAATGAAATTGCCGCCTCAAAATTTGACCTTTCCTACATCTCACTGGATGGCAACATCGGCTGCTTAGTGAATGGGGCTGGATTGGCCATGGCCACCATGGATATCGTCAAACTCTACGGCGGCAGCCCGGCCAACTTCTTAGATGTGGGCGGCGGCGCCACCACCGAAAAAGTCACCGAAGCGTTTAAGTTGATGCTGAATAACTCCAACGTCAAGGCTATTCTGGTGAATATCTTTGGCGGCATCATGAAGTGCGATGTGATTGCAGAAGGGGTGGTGGCTGCGGCGCGTGAAGTGAAACTGTCGGTGCCGCTGGTGGTGCGCTTGGAAGGCACTAACGTAGAACTGGGCAAAAAAATTCTAGTCGATTCCGGCCTTCCCATTATCTCGGCTTCTAATATGGCCGATGCTGCTGCGAAAGTAGTAGAAGCCATAAGGAAATAACATGTCTATCTTAATTAATAAAAATTCACGCGTGATCACTCAGGGCATCACCGGAAAGACTGGGATGTTTCACACCAAGATGTGTTTAGAGTACGCCAACGGGGCCAACTGTTTTGTGGCAGGTGTCACGCCTAAGAAGGGCGGACAATTCTATGAAAGCATTCCCATTTTTGAAAATGTGAAAGAGGCCAAAGAAGCCACCGGCGCCACCGTGTCGGTTATTTACGTGCCGCCCCCTTTTGCCGCTGCTGCCATTGATGAAGCGGTAGAGGCTGATTTGGATTTGGTGATTTGTATTACCGAAGGCATCCCGGTGCGCGACATGATTCGCACACGCTATAAAATGCAGGGCCGTAAAACCCGCTTGATTGGGCCTAATTGCCCCGGTTTAATTACGCCAGATGAAATTAAAATTGGCATTATGCCGGGCCACATTCACAAAAAAGGCCCCATTGGCGTGGTGTCGCGTTCGGGCACGTTAACGTACGAAGCCGTGGGGCAGCTGCGTGAATTGGGGCTGGGCCAATCCTCTTGCGTGGGTATTGGGGGCGATCCCGTGAATGGCATGAAGCATATTGATGTGTTGAAGTTATTTAATGACGATCCCGAAACCGAAGCGGTGATTATGGTGGGTGAGATTGGCGGCAGCGATGAAGAGCTGTGCGCGTACTGGATTAAAGAACATATGACCAAACCCGTGATTGGTTTCATTGCAGGGATTACCGCTCCTCCAGGAAAACGCATGGGTCACGCGGGGGCCATTATTTCCGGTGGCAAGGGAACTGCTCAAGAAAAGTTGGCTGTGATGGAAGAGTGCGGCATTAAGGTGACCCGAAATCCAGCGGAGATGGGTAAAACCTTGCTTTCTGTACTGTAGCCTCTTTTTGGGGTCAGACCCCGGGTGGGGTCTGACCCCTACTCCCTATTTCTTGTGGGGGCAGTCTTCTTTTAGGCAATCAGCGTAGAGGTGGAGGGAGTGATCGTGAATGGCAAAGCCACGATCTTTTGCCACACGGGCTTGGCGCTTTTCAATTTCAGCATCGTAGAATTCTTCCACATGACCGCATTGTAAGCACACCAGATGGTCGTGATGCTCGCCGTGATTAAGCTCGAACACCGCCTTATCACTTTCAAAATGGTGGCGCACCAGAAGACCCGCCTGCTCAAATTGGGTTAACACCCGGTACACCGTGGCCAAGCCAATCTCCATACCTTCTTGCATGAGCCGCTTGTACACATCCTCGGCGCTTAAGTGCCGTGAGTCTGAGTTTTCAAACAGGCTTAGCACCTTAAGGCGGGGAAGGGTAGCCTTGAGACCCATTTCATTGAGGTCTTGGGATGCGCTCATGGGAGAGGGGTTTGAGTTAAGATGGGGTATTATAGGCGGATTGTCTGAATTTCGTTGAGTGCATCCCATGATTCGTTTTGCCCTAGTACTGCTACTGGCCACCCTTACCTTAGGCGCTTGCTCATTGAGGCCGTATAAGGTGAATATTCAGCAAGGTGTAGTGATTGACGCCGAAATGACCGCTCGCCTCAAGGAGGGCATGACGCGCGCCCAGGTCAGCTTTACCCTGGGCACTCCCCTCTTGGCCGATCCCTTTCATGCCAACCGATGGGATTATGTGTATTACACCCGCAAAGGCGGCAAGTTGGACCAACCGCAAAACCTCACGGTATTTTTCAAGGATGAGAAGTTAGAGCGCTTTGTGACCAATTACGTGGCTCCTGAGGGGGCGCCGCAGCCCGCTCCTTTACCCGCTCCTGTGGTGAAGAAGAGTTCTTGGTGGTGGCCGTGGTAACAAATGTCTGTATTGCCGGTGCCAATGGCCGTATGGGCCGCGCCCTGATTGAGGCGGTATTGAGCGCACAAGACTTAGTCCTGACAGGCGCCCTCGAGCAACAGGGGCACCCCATGTTGGGCCGCAATCCTGGGGATTGGGTGGGGCAATCCTGCGCCATCACGATTACGGATCAAGTGACTGAAGCCTTATCCCGCAATCCCATATTGATCGATTTCACCTGCCCTGAAGGCACTCTGGCTCACTTGGCGGCGTGCCAAAGCGCCAAATGCGGCATGGTGATTGGCACTACGGGGTTTAATGACGAACAAAAGAAGCTGATTCAAGACGCCAGCGCCCATATCCCCATCGTTTTTGCCCCCAATATGAGCATGGGGGTGAATGTTACCTTGGCCTTACTGGAGTTGGCGGCACGCGTGTTGCAACCGGGTTTTGACGTGGAAATTACCGAAGCGCATCACCGCCATAAGGTGGATGCGCCCTCCGGTACGGCATTGCGCATGGGTGAAGCGGTGGCCCACGCACGGGGTCAAAAACTGGCCGATGTGGCGGTTTATGGCCGCGAAGGGGTCACTGGCGAGCGGGATCCCAACACCATCGGCTTTGCCACTGTGCGCGGCGGTGACGTGGTAGGAGACCATACAGTGGCCTTTTTAGGGCTGGGTGAGCGGGTGGAGATTACTCATAAAGCCAGTAGCCGCGCTACTTTTGCTTTGGGCGCCTTGCAAGCCGCTCGTTTTATTGCCCAGCGCAGCGCGGGCTTATACGATATGCGGGATGTTTTGGGTCTAAAAGCGCTGTAAAACCCTGCGCCAGGATTTGATCCATACCCACGCTTGAGGTATAATTCCACTAATCGGAAACGGGAATGTCGCGCACAGCGTCCTTCCCGTTTTGCCTATCTAACCCCATCGGAGCGCCCTTGTAATGGCTGATGCCAATACCGCAACAACGACCGTGCCCGCCATTTTAGTATTGGCGGACGGATCGGTGTTTCGGGGGCAATCCATCGGGGCGCTGGGCAGTTCCGTGGGGGAGGTGGTCTTTAACACCGCCATGACAGGCTATCAAGAAATTCTCACCGACCTGTCCTATTCTCAGCAAATAATCACGCTTACCTATCCGCACATCGGCAACGTGGGCGTTACCGCAGAAGATGCCGAGTCCGACATTGTGGCCGCAGCGGGACTGGTTATTCGCGATTTGCCACGATTGCTTTCCAACTGGCGCTCGCAGCAAGGCTTGCCGGAATACTTGGCCCAGCGCAAGGTGGTGGCCATTGCCGGTATCGACACCCGTCGCTTGACGCGTTTACTGCGCGAGAAGGGTGCGCAAAGTGGTTGCATCATGACGGGCATGAAGGGTGAGCTGCTCGATGAAGCACAGGCCATTAAAGCGGCACGTGCATTTCCGGGTCTGGCTGGCATGGACTTGGCTAAGGTGGTGACCTGTAAAAAACCGTACCTGTGGAGCGAGGGCAGTTGGCGTTTGGGCCAGATGCCCATAACACTCAGCGCCCCTACCTTCAAAGTGGTGGCTTACGACTTTGGTGTGAAGCGCAACATTCTGCGCATGCTGGTGGATCGCGGTTGTGAGGTGACGGTGGTTCCCGCCACCACACCGGCTGCAGAGGTACTGCGCATGAAGCCCCACGGCGTGTTTCTCTCCAATGGCCCGGGTGACCCTGAACCTTGCGATTACGCCATTCAAGCCATTCGCGAACTTTTAGACGCTGCCGTGCCCTTATTTGGCATTTGCTTAGGCCACCAGCTGTTGGGTCTGGCCTCCGGTGCGCGCACCCTAAAAATGAAATTTGGTCATCATGGCGCCAACCACCCCGTGCAAACTTTGGAGTCGGGGCGGGTCATGATCACCAGCCAGAACCATGGTTTTGCCGTAGATCCTGCTACGCTGCCGGCCCATCTGCGCGTGACGCATAAATCATTGTTTGATGATAGTTTGCAAGGCATCGCACGCACCGACAAACCGGCCTTTGGTTTTCAGGGACACCCTGAGGCCAGCCCAGGTCCGCACGAAGCCGGTGAATTGTTCGATCACTTTGTATCCCTTATGCAAGCCGCGAAAGTCTAGAAAAAACCATGCCCAAGCGTTTAGACATTAAGTCCATCCTCATCATCGGCGCCGGTCCCATTGTGATTGGACAGGCCTGTGAGTTTGATTATTCCGGCGCGCAAGCCTGTAAGGCGCTGCGCGAAGAAGGCTATCGGGTCATTTTGGTGAATTCCAATCCCGCCACCATCATGACCGATCCTGAAATGGCCGATGTGACGTACATCGAACCCATCACCTGGAAAACCATCGAACAGATTATCGAAAAAGAGCGCCCCGATGCGCTGCTGCCCACTATGGGTGGACAGACGGCATTAAATTGCGCGCTGGATTTGGCGCGCGAAGGCGTGTTGGATAAATACAATGTAGAAATGATCGGTGCGCGCAAAGAAGCCATCGACAAAGCAGAAGATCGCGAAAAGTTTAAGGCGGCTATGACGCGCATTGGGCTTTCTACCCCACGCTCCAACATTGCCCATAGCCTTGAAGAAGCCATGCAGGTGCAAGCCCTGGTGGGTTTTCCTGCCATTATTCGTCCCTCCTTCACCATGGGCGGCAGTGGCGGCGGTATTGCCTATAATCAACAAGAATTTTTAGAAATTTGTGAACGGGGTTTGGATGCATCTCCCACCCGTGAATTGTTGGTGGAAGAGTCTGTGATTGGTTGGAAAGAATTTGAAATGGAGGTGGTGCGCGATTGCAAAGACAATTGCATCATCATTTGCTCCATCGAAAACTTGGACGCCATGGGTGTGCATACAGGCGACTCTATCACCGTGGCGCCCGCACAAACCCTCACCGATAAAGAATATCAAATCATGCGCGATGCCTCTTTGGCGGTGCTGCGCGAAATTGGTGTGGAAACCGGCGGTTCTAACGTGCAGTTTGCCATCAACCCCGTAGATGGGCGCATGATCGTGATTGAAATGAACCCACGCGTGTCGCGCTCTTCGGCATTGGCCTCTAAAGCCACGGGCTTCCCCATTGCCAAGGTGGCGGCTAAGTTGGCCGTGGGTTACACCTTAGACGAATTGAAGAACGACATTACCGGCGGTGCCACACCGGCTTCTTTTGAGCCCAGCATTGATTACGTGGTGACCAAGGTGCCGCGTTTTGCTTTCGAAAAGTTTCCGCAAGCCAACGACCGCCTCACCACACAAATGAAATCTGTGGGCGAAGTGATGGCCATCGGCCGCTCCTTTCAAGAGTCCTTGCAAAAAGCCCTGCGCGGCTTAGAAACGGGGGCTAATGGATTGGATGAGTTACCGGGCGATCGCGCGGAAGTAGAAGCGGAATTGGCCAACCCTGGACCGTATCGCTTATGGCATGTGGCGGGCGCTTTCAGATTGGGCATGACGCGTGATGAAATTTATCGCCTGTCCCATATCGATCCGTGGTTCTTGGCCGAAATTGAAGATTTGGTTCAAGAAGAGGAAGCGTTGCGCGGCCAAGCATTGGGCGCGCTGAGCGAGCCTAAAATGCGCGCTTTAAAACGCAAAGGCTTCTCGGACCGTCGCATAGCGGCACTATTGGCCACTGATGAGCATCAAGTGCGTGCCCATCGCCATGACTTGAAGGTGCGTCCGGTGTATAAGCGCGTAGATACGTGTGCTGCAGAATTTTCTACCAACACCGCTTATCAATATTCCACTTACGAAGAAGAGTGCGAAGCCGCGCCCACCAACAACAAAAAAATTATGGTTTTGGGCGGTGGGCCCAATCGTATTGGGCAGGGCATCGAGTTTGATTACTGTTGCGTGCATGCGGCGCTAGCTTTGCGCCAAGACGGTTATGAAACCATCATGGTGAATTGCAATCCCGAAACAGTATCCACCGACTACGACACTTCAGACCGCTTGTATTTCGAGCCACTAACCCTAGAGGATGTGCTGGAAATTGTGGCCATCGAAAAACCCACGGGTGTGATTGTGCAGTTTGGGGGTCAGACCCCACTGAAGTTGGCGCGTGGCCTAGAGGCTGCAGGGGTGCCCATTATTGGCACGCCGCCGGACAGTATTGATCGCGCGGAAGACCGCAAGCGTTTTCAACAAATGCTGCATGATTTAAAACTGCGTCAACCAGAAAATCGCACGGCTTTTGATCGCGCTTCTACGCTGGCCTTGGCCGCAGACTTGGGCTACCCCATGGTGGTGCGGCCAAGCTATGTGTTGGGTGGGCGCGCCATGCAAATTGTGCATACCCCCGCTGATTTAGAAAAATATTTACGCGACGTGGTCTCTGACACCGACGGTATGAACGGAGTGGCCGTGACACGCGACGCACCTATCTTGCTGGATCGTTTTTTAAACGACGCCATTGAAGTGGATGTGGATGCGGTTTGCGATGGCGAAGAAGTAGTGATTGGCGGCATCATGGAGCATATCGAACAAGCGGGTGTGCATTCGGGTGATTCGGCCTGCTCCCTGCCTCCCTTTAGCCTATCCGCAGACTTGCAAAATGAGTTGCGCCGCCAAACCGTGTCCATGGCCAAAGAGTTGGGCGTGGTGGGGCTTATGAATGTGCAGTTTGCCATTCAAGGGGATACGGTTTACGTGTTGGAAGTTAATCCACGGGCATCACGCACGGTGCCCTATGTGGCCAAAGCCACTGGGCGCCAACTGGCCAAGGTGGCGGCGCGCTGCATGGTGGGCCAAAGCCTGAAGTCGCAAGGGGTGCTGCATGAAATTATTCCACCTCATTTCTCTGTGAAAGAAGCGGTGTTTCCCTTTATTAAATTCCCTGGCGTGGACACCATTTTGGGTCCTGAGATGAAGTCCACCGGCGAAGTAATGGGGGTGGGCAGCACCTTTGCCGAAGCCTTTGTGAAGTCGCAATTAGCGGCCAGCGTAAAGCTGCCCGCTGGCGGCAAAGCATTTATTAGCGTAAAAAATGCCGATAAATTGCGCGTGGTTGAAATTGGCCGCAATCTGTGTGAGTTGGGATTCGCTTTGGTGGCTACGCGCGGCACCTGCGCGGCGTTGCTTGAGGCGGGCCTTAAAGTCACGCCCGTGAATAAAGTCGCTGAAGGCCGTCCTCATATTGTAGACATGGTGAAGAATGGCGAGATTAGCCTCATCATCAACACTGTGGAAGACCTGCCGCGTGCAGTGCAAGATTCTTGGTCCATTCGTAACGCTGCCTTGCAAGGGCGCGTGACGTACTACACCACCTTAGCCGGTGCGCGCGCCGCCTGTTTGGGCATGCAACTGACCAAAAGCAAAAGTCTGGGTATTTACGATTTACAAAGTTTACATAAGCAAATTGATCAGGCGGGAGCCCCGGTATGATTAAAGTCCCCTTAACCGTTGTGGGAGCAGAGCGCCTTAAGGCCGAGCTTCATAACCTTAAACATGTGCAACGCCCTGCGGTGATTCAAGCCATTAGTGAGGCGCGGGCCCAAGGCGATCTTTCTGAAAATGCGGAATACGACGCAGCCAAAGAGAGGCAAAGCTTTATTGAGGGACGCATCATTGAATTGGAATCAAAGATCTCCAATGCGCAGGTTATTGACCCCAAACTATTGGATGCCGAGGGGCGCTGCGTGTTTGCCTCTACTGTAGAAGTGGAAGACCTTTCCTCGGGTGACGTGTTTACCTATCAAATCGTCGGTGAAGATGAGGCCGATATTAAGGATGGAAAAATTTCGATCAGTTCGCCCATCGCCCGAGCCCTGATTGGCAAATATGCTGGTGACACGGTAGAGGTGAATGCACCAGGAGGGGTACGAGAATATGAAATCCGCGACGTCCGATACGGCTAACACGCTGCCCGTTAACACCCAGCCCTTACAGCTGACGCCTGCTGAACGCAGCGCCTTGCGCGCCCGTGCGCACGCCCTAAACCCCGTGGTGATGGTGGGTAACGCAGGCCTTACCGATTCGGTGTTGCTAGAGGCCCATCGCGCACTCATTTCTCACGAGCTGATTAAAATTCGCCTGTTGGGCGGTGAGCGCGATGAGCGCCGCTCCATCAGTGACACCTTCTGCGAACGTTTGGGGGCTGCCCCCGTACAACAGATCGGCAAAGTGTTGGTTATTTATCGGCCCCGATGAAACCCACACGAACCAGCAAAGGCTGGATGCGGGAACATGTTAACGACCCATTTGTTATTAAGGCGCGTTTAGAAGGGTACCGCTCCCGCGCATCCTACAAGCTGATGGAAATCGACGACCGCGACCATCTTTTGGTTTCGGGGATGACGGTGGTGGATTTGGGTGCCACGCCAGGGGGTTGGTCCCAGGTGGCGCGTATGCGCCTTAAAACCCACGGTCGCGTTATGGCCATCGATATTCTGCCCATGGCTCCTTTGGTGGGCGTAGACTTTATCCAAGGGGACTTTAACGATCCTGCGGTGCGGGCGCAATTGGCAACCTCCTTACCCACCTCGCAGGCAGACCTTGTTTTATCCGATTTAGCCCCCAACATAAGTGGGGTAGCGCTATATGACCAAGCGCGCGCCACAGAACTATGGGAAGCTGCCTTGGAATTTGCAGTTAATACCTTGAAACAAAAAGGAAAATTTTTAGTAAAGGTGTTCCACGGCAGTGATTTTGAAGGATTCGTCAAGCTGATGCGGGGTGTGTTTGAAGAGGTGGCCACACGCAAACCTTTGGCTTCGCGCGACCGCAGTACCGAAGTGTATCTTTTGGGTAAAACCCTCAAACCCGATGCGGCGGCTGTATTGACCCGGCATTTAGACGGTGAATAAAGGCCGCTTTTAGGATTACAATGATAGATTGGGCTTTTTTTTAAGCCTTTGCACTGCGCACAGCGCGGAGGATGATGTCTTGAACAATATTTTCAAAAACATTTTGGTTTGGCTGTTTGTGGGGGTGGTGTTGATGCTGTTGGTCAATCAATTTCAGGGCCGCGCACCCACCACCGATGTTATGACCTACTCCTCGTTTATTGACGAGATGAAAGCCGGCCATATTGCCAAGGTAGTGATCGATGGGCGCGCTCTGCGCGGTGAAAAAACCGACGGCAAAGCTTTTACATCCTATTCCCCATCCGACCCTTGGTTGGTGAGCGATCTGCTGAAATACAACGTGGCCATATCGGCCAAGCCCGAAGAAGAGCCCTCCATTTTCATGAGCCTCCTGATGTCTTGGTTCCCCATGGTGCTGTTGATTGGCGTGTGGATTTTCTTTATGCGCCAAATGCAAAACGGTGGCGGGAAGGGGGGCGCGTTTTCTTTCGGCAAAAGCCGCGCGCGCATGTTGGATGAAAACACCAACCCCGTTACCTTCGCTGATGTGGCGGGTGTGGATGAAGCCAAAGAAGAAGTGGGTGAGTTGGTAGAATTTTTACGCGACCCCGGCAAATTTCAAAAACTGGGCGGTCGCATTCCGCGTGGCGTTCTGATGGTGGGCAGTCCTGGTACCGGTAAAACATTATTGGCGCGGGCCATCGCGGGCGAAGCCAAGGTGCCGTTCTTTAGTATTTCAGGTTCAGATTTTGTAGAAATGTTTGTGGGCGTGGGCGCGGCACGGGTGCGCGACATGTTTGAGCAAGCCAAAAAAACCGCTCCTTGTATTGTATTTATCGATGAAATTGATGCGGTGGGCCGTCAGCGTGGCGCAGGTTTAGGTGGCGGCAATGATGAGCGCGAACAAACCCTCAACCAATTACTGGTGGAGATGGATGGTTTTGAAGGCACTGTGGGCGTTATTGTTATCGCCGCCACCAACCGGCCTGATGTGTTAGACCCCGCTCTTCTGCGTCCTGGTCGTTTTGACCGTCAAGTAGTGGTGCCCTTGCCTGATATTCGCGGCCGCGAACAAATTTTACTGGTGCATATGCGTAAAGTGCCGCTGGCACCGGACGTGCGTGCGGATATTATTGCGCGCGGCACACCGGGATTTTCTGGCGCTGACTTGGCTAACTTGGTAAACGAGGCCGCTCTCTTCGCTGCCCGTTTTAATAAGCGCTTGGTGGATATGGAAGACTTTGAGCGCGCCAAAGATAAAATCATTATGGGCGCCGAACGCCGCTCCATGGTGATGCCCGAACAGGAGCGTCGCAACACGGCCTACCATGAGTCTGGCCATGCTGTGGTGGCGCGCTTACTAACCCTCACGGACCCCGTGCATAAGGTCACCATTATTCCGCGCGGCCGCGCCTTAGGCGTGACCATGCAATTGCCCACCGAAGATCGCTACAGCATGAACCGTGATCAAATTCTGCAAAACATTTCCGTACTCTTTGGCGGTCGTATCGCCGAAGAAGTGTTCATGAACCAAATGACCACCGGAGCCAGTAACGACTTTGAACGCGCCACAGAAATGGCGCGTCGCATGGTAACCCAGTGGGGCATGTCCGACAGCATGGGCCCCGTGGTGTATGGTGAAAATGAAGGCGAAGTGTTTTTAGGCCGCTCCATTACCACGCATAAAAATGTGTCCGAATCCACCATGCAAAAAGTGGATGGAGAAATTCGCCGCATCATTGATGAGCAATATGGTTTGGCCCGTCGTCTTATTGAAGCCAACCGCGATAAGATTGAAGCCATGACCCATGCGCTGCTGGAGTGGGAAACCCTTGATGCTGAGCAGATTGAGGACATCATGGCGGGACGCCCTCCGCGCCCACCCAAACCCTCTACGCCCATTCCGCCGCCCTCTGCGGCAGCAGGACCCACAACGGGCGCGGCCCCTGGTGCCGCTCAACCGGCACAGAGCGCATAAGAAATAGGGGTCAGACCCCCCCTTTTTTGGGGGTCTGACCCCAAAAACCGCCTGGCGCTCACTATGACAGATTTTCACTGCGGTCATTACCGCCTCCCTCTTAACCGCCCCGTTATCATGGGCGTACTCAATGTCACACCGGATTCTTTTTCTGATGGCGGTCAATTTACCGATGTGGCGCGCGCGGTAGAACAGGGCTTTCGCCTAATGGAAGAAGGCGCCGCGGTACTGGATGTGGGGGGTGAATCCACACGCCCTGGCGCTACACCGGTAGAACTGAAAGAAGAGTTGCGCCGAGTGATTCCTGTGATTGAACAATTGGCCGGTGGTCCAGTACCTATTTCTATTGATACACGACACACGGAAGTGATGAGGGCCGCTTTGGCAGCAGGCGCCACCTTAATTAACGATGTGAATGCACTGCAAGCACCGGGCGCCCTGGACGCTTGTGCCAATTCCAACGCGGGTGTGTGCCTCATGCACATGCAAGGCGACCCCACTACCATGCAAAACAACCCCACCTATACCGACGTGGTGAGCGAAGTGCGCTACTTTTTATTGGCGCGTGCCGCTGCCGCTGAAAGTTCTGGTATTGCGCATAACCGCATACTGCTGGACCCCGGTTTTGGTTTTGGTAAAACAGTGGCGCATAATTTGGCGTTACTGCATGAATTAAAATCATTAGCAGCGCAAGGCTATCCGGTGTTGGCCGGTCTATCGCGCAAATCAGTACTAGGAGCCATCATCGGCAAAGACGGTGATAACCGAATAGCAGCCAGTGTGGCCGCCGCACTGTTGGCTGTTCAGCGCGGTGCTTGGATGCTGCGTGTGCACGATGTAAAAGCCACCGCCAACGCATTGGCCGTATGGCAAGCGGTAGAAGGAGAGGCTTTGTGAGCCGCAAATATTTTGGCACCGATGGTATTCGTGGGCGTGTGGGTGTAGCGCCTATTACCCCCGACTTCATGCTGAAGTTGGGTTTTGCTGCGGGCACTGTGCTGACCCAAACACATCAGAATGGCGATCGACCACGGGTCATGATTGGCAAAGACACGCGCGTATCGGGTTACATGTTGGAGTCCGCTCTCGAAGCGGGACTATCAGCCGCCGGTGTGGATGTGTTGTTGGTGGGCCCTATGCCCACACCCGGTGTGGCGTACCTTACCTTAGCGCTGCGCCTACAAGCCGGCATCATGATCAGCGCCTCGCACAATCCATTTGAAGACAATGGCATCAAGTTTTTTTCAGGGCAAGGCACCAAATTATCGGACGCCATCGAACATGAAATTGAAGCGCTGCTCGATCAACCCCTCGTTTGCCATGAATCCGCCACCTTGGGGCGCGCCAGCCGCTTAGACGATGCAGCGGGGCGCTACAGCGAATTTTGCAAAGGTACTTTTCCTTCCGCGCTCAATTTGAAAGGACTTAAGCTGGTGGTCGATTGCGCCCATGGCGCCACCTATCATATTGCCCCAGCCGTGTTTCGTGAGTTAGGGGCGGAAGTGGTGGCCATTGGCCATCAACCCAATGGCATGAACATTAACGCTGGCTTTGGCGCTACCGTGCCACAAGCCATGCAAGCTGCGGTGCGTGAACATCAGGCCCATCTGGGCATAGCCCTGGATGGCGATGGTGATCGATTGATTATGGCAGATGCTAAAGGCGCGCTCTACGATGGCGATCAGCTGCTGTACGCCATTGTGAAGCATGCCGCCACACAAGGCGCCAGCAGTGGCGTGGTGGGCACCTTAATGACCAACCTGGCCGTGGAAAATGCCTTTAAGAAGTTAAGTATCCCCTTTACGCGTACAGCGGTAGGTGATCGCTACGTGTTGGAAGCATTGGTGGAGCACCATTGGTTATGGGGCGGCGAGAATTCTGGCCATATCATTTGCCTTGATAAACACACCACAGGAGATGGCATTGTGTCTGCCTTGCAAGTATTGGCAGCCTTATGCACGCAAAAATCTACACTGGAAGAGTACACCCGCGAACTGACGCTTTACCCGCAATTGCTGGTGAATGTAAAAACACCAGCTGGATTTAATTTAGAAACAGCCGCTGCGCTCTGGGGGTTGGTGAACCAAGCGGAGACGGCCTTGTCTGGAGCGGGGCGTGTGTTGTTACGCCCCTCGGGGACCGAGCCCCTGATTCGTGTAATGGTGGAGGGGGAAGACGCTGCGCTGGTGCGCCATTGGGCCAATGCCATCGCCGCCGCCATCAAATAGGGGTCAGACCCCACCAGGGGTCTGACCCCTATTTCCACCCCTATACGAAGTCGGGGTTGAGCACTGCGCGCAATACCACTTGTCCCGCGCCATTACGCTCTCGGTAAGAAAGCCACCAAATAGCCCCCTTGCGCACACTCCAGTTATCTTCTTGTCCGGACAGTAAAAAAGAAGCAGTACGACCCATGCAGGGTTGATGACCCACAATGATCACGGGCCGAGGGGAGTGCGGCCATTGTGCGATTTTGAGAATTTCTGCAGGGGTGGAGCCCACACCTACCAAACGGCTGGTTTCATAATGCTCGGTCAGCGCAGCGGCAGTGCTTTGTGTGCGGGCCGCGGGACTGGCAATGACACGAACACTATCCCCTAAGGAACTCTTTAACCATTGCGCAATTCGCTGGGCCTGCTGCTCGCCCAAAGGGGTAAGCTGCCGGTCATGATCGGGCAAGGTGTCGTGCGCTTCTGCATGACGCCAAAGAATAAGGTCCATTAATGCTCCACGGTGGGCAGTAAGCGGTAACCCCGCTCGGCTTTGCTGAGAGCCTCCGGCTGCAAATGAAATGCTGAGCGCAGCAACAGGGCGATATCATGTATTCGCTGTGGGTTGCCGTGCTTCAACTCCAGTTCAATTTCTGCAATAACATCGCGGGCATTCCCTGCCAGCACTTCACCTTTATCTAAGGCCAACTCAATCACCGTGCCATCCGCGCATTGTAGCAATTGTGCCACACGGGTAAATTCGGTAATGAAGCGTGGATGTAATTTTTTAAACAAAGCCTCTGATTGCAAGTACGATCGAAGCTCAATATCTTGCACCACGGAAAAGTCCAGTGCATGTCCATCAGAAGGGGTTTCCAATTCTTGGCGGGTAAATAAGCCATCTATCTCAGAACCTTTCGTTTTAAGGGTTTGCACCCAATGGCCCTGTGCGCGGCGCAGGCGCAGGGCCATGTCGCGCTGACGCAGTTCTTGCGAAGGGGTGTCGTAATAAATACTGGTGAGTTGTGCGGTAACGGCGCGGACTTTAATAAAGGGTTGCAAGGCCGGCAGTGCCAAGATGTGAGGCAGATCCTCGGCGCGAGCCGCCAGCTTCAATTCAATTTCAATGTCCACGGCGTTTTCGAGGCAGGGTTTTTAGTGGAAGCACGGTGGGAGATAATTTTTCTAATAAGGCGTCATGGGCGCTAAAAGGTTGCGCGTTACGCGAAACGCGCTGATGGTAATTGCCATCGGCATCCATGACCCAGCTGCGCACATTGTCTTTCAGGTAGGGTCGCAGGCCCTCAGAAATGACGCGGCGCTTAATGCGGGTATCCAAAATGGGTACACAGACTTCAATTCGACGATGCAGATTGCGCTCCATCCAATCGGCGCTTGAAATAAAGACGTCTTCGGCGCCATCGTTGGCAAAATAAAACACGCGGTGATGCTCTAGAAATCGACCGATAATTGAAATCACCCGAATAGAATCCGACAGTCCGGACACGCCGGGGCGCAGCAAGCATACGCCGCGCACGATGAGGTCAATCTTCACGCCCGCTTGGGAGGCGGAGTAGAGCGCCTCAATAATATGGGGTTCGGTTAGGGCGTTCATTTTGGCAATAATGCGACCTGATCGACCGTTGGTCGCATGGTGGGCTTCGCGACCAATGGCTTTAATCAGCTCTTCATGCAAGGTGAAAGGCGATTGAAACAAGCGCTTTAAGCCTGCATGTTTTCCGAGACCCGTAATCTGTAAAAACACCTCATTTACATCCGAGGTAATTTCAGCGTCGGATGTAAAAAGGCCGAAGTCTGTGTACAGTTTTGTGGTTTTGGAATGGTAGTTGCCGGTGCCCAAATGCACGTAGCGGCGTAGCGCATTCCCCTCACGGCGAATTACCATACACATTTTGGCGTGGGTTTTATAGCCAAACACACCATACACCACATGGGCCCCTGCTTCTTCCAGTCGCGAGGCCCAATTGATATTGGCCTCTTCGTCAAAGCGTGCCAGCAACTCAATCACCACCGTCACTTCCTTGCCTTGGTGGGCGGCCTCAATCAACGCCTCAATTAATTCAGAGTCAGTGCCAGCACGGTATACGGTTTGTTTGATGGCCAATACGCGCGGGTCGCTGGCCGCGCGCTGTACAAATTCCACCACCGGCGCAAACGATTGAAAGGGGTGGTGCAGCAACACATCGCGTTTGCGCAGCAGTTCAAAGATATCTTCTTTCTTTTCAAATTCACGAGGGATACTTTGAGTAAAGCGGGGAAAGCGCAAATCTGGCCTGTCTACCATGTCAGCCACTTGCATTAAGCGCACCAAATTAACGGGCCCATGGACGCGATACAGGTCATCACGGCCTAAACCAAAGGTATTGAGTAAAAACTCAGCCATGGATTCCGAGCAATTATCGGCCACCTCAAGGCGTACTTCATCGCCGTATTGGCGATGGCTTAACTCGCCTTCTAGCACCAAGCGCAGGTTCTTGGCTTCTTCTTCTTCTAAAAATAACTCACTGTTGCGTGTAACGCGGAACTGATAGCAACCCAATACATCCATGCCTTGGAATAACTCGCCCACGTTGGCATGCAGAATGGAGGATAGAAAAATAAAGCCATAAGGGCAACCGGCGATGTTCTCTGGCAGGCGAATAAAACGCGGCAGGGTTCGTGGAGCCTGTACCACCGCATGGGTGAGGTTGCGTCCGAAGGCGTCTTTGCCGCTTAAATCCACAGCAAAGTTCAGGCTTTTGTTTAAGATGCGCGGAAAGGGGTGCGCATTGTCCAAGCCAATGGGGGTCAGGACAGGCAGGATTTCTTTAAAGAAATAATCACGCGCCCACGCACGCTGCGCGTCCGTCCAGTGATCGCGCCGATGGAAGGCAATTCCTTCCTTTACCATGCGCGGCAGTATTACATCATTGAGCAAAAGATATTGCTGGTTAATGAGTTCGTGCACCTCGACGCAGACTTTGCGGTATACCTCAGTGGGTGACAGCCTATCGGGGCCGGAGACCGCAACCCCTTGCTTGATTTGCTCTTTAACGCCAGCTACGCGGATTTCAAAGAATTCATCTAGATTGCTGCTAACGATGCATAGGTAGCGCAGGCGCTCTAACAGAGGCGTGGCGTCGGACTTGGCCATTTCTAGCACGCGACGGTTAAAGGCCAACAGCCCCAGTTCGCGGTTGAGGAAGAAAGCGCCGGTAGGTGAGGTGTCTGGTTTCATAAAAGCTTCATCAAATTATAACGGATTAGTAACATGACTGGGACATATTAGCGTCATATGGTCATCTAGGGACGTTACAAGTATGTTAAATCTAGACAATAAAACGCAAGAAGCCAGACAGTCGCGTTTGGTGTTTCAATACGCCCGCACCCCCTATGAGGTGCGTGAAGCGCAAAAGTTGCGTTGGCGCGTGTTTGCCGATGAAATGGGCGCGCATCTGGATAGCCCTGAGCCAGGGGTCGATCTGGACCGTTTTGATCACTTATGCGACCACCTCATGGTGCGTGACACGCGCAGCAATGAGGTGGTGGGTACTTACCGTATTTTAAATGCACAGAAAGCCGAACTGGCCGGAGGGTTTTATTCCGACAGTGAATTTGATCTGTCTCGACTAGAAAATCTGCGCCCCCATATTATGGAAATGGGCCGTGCATGCGTACACCCTGAATATCGCAAGGGTGCCATTGTGGTATTGCTGTGGTCTGGACTTGCCGATTACATCAAAGCCCATAACGTTCAGTACTTAATGGGCTGCGCCAGCATCAGCATGGCCGATGGCGGCCATGCTGCAGCCAGCATTTACCATCAATTAAATTCCTTTCACCCCAGTCCCCCGGAGTGGCGTGTGTTTCCACGTTGCCCATTGCCGCTTGAACATTTGGATGCCAGCGTGAATGCTGAAGTGCCCGCATTGATTAAGGCCTATCTGCGAGTGGGGGCCTATGTGTGCGGCGCGCCGGCTTGGGATCCACAATTTAATACCGCTGATTGCCTGCTGTTGCTGCCCACAGCAAACATGGATCATCGCTATTCGCGCCACTTCATGAAGGAGTCTGCTCCGACGTTGTAACGAAAGCTTCATTTTTTTGTAACAAGGCAGTCATCACAGCATGGCCCAATGCATGAAACCCTATAGGTCTTATGCAAAACAACAGCCATCACACACCAGAGCAGTCCCCCGCCGCCCCTGTGGAAGTTCATACAGAGGGGAAAGAATTCCACTACCGCGCCATTTGGATTTCTGATATTCATTTGGGAACGCCCGGTTGCAAAGCCGATTACCTACTCGAATTTTTGCGCGTCCATGAAGCCGAAACGTTTTATTTGGTGGGCGATATTTTAGATGGTTGGCAGCTTAAAAAAGGCTGGTACTGGCCCCAGTCTCATAACGATGTGGTGCAAAAGCTATTGCGCAAGGCACGCAAAGGCACGCGCGTGATCTACGTGCCCGGCAATCACGATGAATTGGCGCGGCAGTTTGTGGGCTTGGCCTTTGGAGAAATTGAAGTGGCGGAAGACACCATTCATACCATGGCCGATGGGCGACGCTTGTGGGTGGTGCATGGCGACCTTTTTGACGGTGTTACGCAGCACGCCCGTTGGTTGGCGCACTTAGGCGATACGCTTTACACCTTTATTTTGAATATTAATCAATGGTTTAATGCTGTGCGCTCGCGGCTGGGCATGCCTTACTGGTCGGTATCGCAATACCTTAAACAGCAGGTTAAAAACGCGGTGAGTTACATTGCGGCCTTTGAAGAGGTGATGACAGAAGAGGCGCGCCGTCGCGGTTGCCAGGGCGTAGTGTGTGGGCATATTCACAAGGCTGAAATCAGAGAAATTGATGGCATCTTGTATTGCAATGATGGAGACTGGGTAGAAAGCCTGACGGCGTTGGTGGAAACCTTTGAAGGCGAATTAAAAATTGTGGAGTGGCGCAGCCGTGTGGATGCCCCGCTTAATTTAGGACCCACGGTTCTTGATGATGAAATTGCGGTAGGAGTCTTATCATGAAAATTATGATTGTCACAGATGCCTGGGATCCGCAGGTTAATGGCGTGGTGCGCACCCTTAAAAATACCCGCAAAGAATTGGAAGCCATGGGCCATGTTGTGGATATGCTGACGCCACAAGAATTTAGCACCTTACCGTGCCCCACTTATCCCGACATTCGACTGTCTCTTTTTCCGGGCGCACGTGTGCGCCGACGCATTGAAGACTACGCACCTGATGCTTTGCATATTGCTACGGAAGGCCCTTTGGGTATGTCGGCCAGAGCGCATGCCAAGCGGCGCGGCATCCCCTTTACCACAGCCTATCACACACGATTCCCTGAATATGTTAAAGCGCGTTTTGCTATTCCGCTGTCCTGGACCTACGTCTTTTTACGTTGGTTTCACGACCCATCTCATGCGGTGATGGCCCCTACGCCTGTGGTGGTGAATGATTTAAAAAAATACGGATTCACCAATGTGGTGCTGTGGAGTCGCGGTGTGGATTTGGACATCTTTAAGATGCAAGAGGTGAATAAGCTCAACACCGAACCGCCAATATTTTTATATGTGGGCCGTGTGGCGGTAGAAAAAAACGTGGATGCATTTTTAAACTTAGAATTGCCGGGAAGCAAATGGGTGGCCGGAGACGGTCCCGCCATGGCGCGCATCAAGCAAGCGTATCCAGAAATTAATTATTTAGGCGTATTGAATCAAACGCAATTGGCTGAAGTGTATGCCTCGGCCAGCGTGTTTGTGTTTCCCAGCAAGACCGACACCTTTGGTCTGGTGTTGCTAGAAGCTATGGCGTGCGGTTGCCCGGTGGCGGCCTATCCGGTAACAGGGCCTCTGGATGTGATTGGTGATTCCGCTGCGGGTGCGTTGGACGAGGATTTGCAAGCGGCCTGCTTGCGTGCACTCAGCATTCCACGCGCCACAGCGCGGGCTCATGCCGAGAATTTTTCTTGGCGTGCCGCCACACAACAATTTGTTGACCACCTGCGACCCTTGCCCGAAGCGGATGAGGGTACTATGAGGCCCAATGAGTACAAACCCCATTCACTCTGAAAGCCCGCATAAGGGCAAAACAGGCATTCGTCGTGTGCTGAATGCCTTAGGCTACTCCATTAGCGGCTTTCGGGTGGCTTACCGTCACGAAAGCGCGTTTCGTCAGGAAGTGACGCTTTCGGTCGTACTGATTCCGGTGTCTTTTTTTATAAGCACCACGGGTGTTGGGCATGGCCTTATGGTGAGCAGCATTCTTCTGGTGCTGTTGGTAGAACTTCTAAATTCTGCCATTGAAGCCACCGTGGATCGCATCTCATTAGAAGACCATAACTTGGCCAAGCGTGCCAAAGACATTGGCAGTGCCGCAGTTTTGGTAAGCCTAATTAATGTGGCGGTTACTTGGGTGCTCATTCTGTTCTTTTAACATAAGCCTCTCACACCAGCCGATATTGCGCTGCACCTGTACGGGATTTTTTGTTACAGTAAGGCCTTTGAGTAATTATTTCTTGACGCCTCATTCCATTATTGCTGCCGTTGATTTGGGTTCTAACAGTTTTAGGCTGGAAGTGTCGCGCGTCGTCAATGGTCAGTTATATGCATTGGACTCACTCAAAGAAACAATTCGTTTGGCCGCCGGCTTGCGTGAAGATAAAACCCTAGACGAAGACTCGCAGCACCGTGCCCTAGACTGCTTGCGCCGTTTTGGTGAGCGCTTGCGCGGTTTGCCGCCAGATTCCATTCGTGCCGTGGGCACCAACACACTGCGCGTGGCCAAAAACGCGCCACGATTTTTAGAGCAGGCACAGGCTGTGCTGGGTGTGCCTATCGAAATTATTGCCGGCCATGAAGAGGCACGCCTTATTTATATTGGCGTGGCTCATAGCATGCCGCGTGCCAGCGATCGACGTTTGGTGGTGGATATTGGCGGTGGCTCCACAGAATTTATTATTGGTCGACAGTTTAAACCCTTGGTCATGGAAAGCTTGTACATGGGTTGCGTCACGTTTACCTCTAGGCATTTTCCCGAGGGTCAGGTGACGGCTAAAAATTTCCGTGCCGCTGAATTGGTGGCCGCCACGGAGCTGCAAGTATTAATGCAACGCTTCAAGGCGGGCCAGTGGGGTCATGCCGTGGGTTCGTCGGGCACCGCCAAAGCCCTTATGGAAATGTTGGAACAAAACGGTTTTGCCGGGCGCGGCATTACGCCGGAGGGCTTGGCCTTTTTGCGTGAACGGCTGATTGATGCTGGCGATCCGCGAAAATTGACCTTGGCGGGCCTGCGTGCAGACCGTTTGCCGGTACTGCCCGGTGGGTTGGCCATTATGTGTGCCGTGTTTAAAGCCTTAGGAATTAAGGAAATGGCCACCACCGAGAGCGGGCTGCGCGAGGGGGTGCTCTATGAAATGATAGGACGCTTTGAGCATCGTGATATTCGTGCCGTGACAGTTAATGAATTTTGCCAACGATATCAAGTAGATATGGCGCAATCTCGACGGGTCACCGGGCTTTGTTTGTCGTTGTTTAAGCAAGCCGCCTCGCGGGAAACCTACGCCCAATACGCCCAATATTTGGCGTGGGCGGCGGCCATGCATGAAATTGGTATTTCCATTGCCCACGCGAGCTACCATAAGCATTCGGCTTACATTATTGATCACGCCGACATGCCCGGCTTTTCAAAACCCGAGCAAGCCATGATTGCCGGTATCTTGCAGGCCCAACGCGGCCGCTTGGGCAAGGTGTCGCCGCGCGTAACGGGCCGCGAAGGCTGGCTGATGGTGTTATGTCTGCGCTTGTCAGCCCTGATGCACCGCGATCGCAGCCATATTCCTGCTCCCCGTTTGCGCCTCATGATGAAAACACGGGGTTTTGATTTGGATATTGGCGGAGCCTGGCTCTCTAAAAACCCCCTTACGCAAGCCAACCTAGAAATAGAAATCCGTCATTGGCAATCTTTAGGACTAAGTCTAAAAGTACAGCAAGTACCGGTGTCGCAACTGCCCCGTCAGCCCCGTGCCATAAAACTGTCATAAATACGCAACAGTGAGTCGGTAGTCTAGGCGAATTAAATCGTCATTCCTGCTTTTTAATTTCACTGGAGAGATTTTATGTCCTTGTCCCGTATAGCAAAATCACTGGTTGTTGCGGCTGCAGTCGGATTGTCCGGAATGGCGCAAGCCATCGACATCACCGGCGCCGGCGCTACTTTTCCCTACCCAATCTACGCCAAATGGGCAGAAGCCTATAAGGCCAGCTCCGGCAACGGCTTGAATTACCAATCCATTGGCTCTGGCGGCGGTATTAAACAAATTAAAGCCAAGACCGTGGACTTTGGTGCCTCAGACAAGCCCCTTACCAAAGAAGAATTGGATAAAGACAACCTGGTGCAATGGCCCATGATTATTGGTGGTGTGGTTCCTGTGGTTCACTTGGAAGGCATTAAACCGGGCGCCCTTAAATTGACCGGCGCTGTACTGGCCAACATTTACTTAGGAAAAATCAAGAAGTGGAATGATGCCGCCATTGTAGAAATCAACAAAGGCCTAACCTTACCCAACCAAGACATCGTGGTGGTGGCCCGTTCTGATGGTTCAGGCACCACATTCGTTTTCACCAACTACCTCTCCAAAGTCAGCAGCGATTGGAAGGCGGGTCCTGGCAGCGACACTTCAGTGAAATGGCCTGTGGGTATTAACGGCAAGGGCAACGAAGGCGTGGCCTCTTACGTCACCCAACAAGCCGGCGCCATTGGTTATGTGGAATATGCTTATGCGCTGCAAAATAAAATGACCTACGCGCAAATGAAGAACAAAGACGGTCAATTCGTAGGTCCCGATGACAAAACCTTTGGTGCCGCTGCAGCCAACGGCAGCTGGAAAGCAGAATTGGGTTTCTACGAAATCTTGACCGATGAACCCGGTAAGGACAGCTGGCCCATTACCGGCGCCAGCTTTATTTTGATGCAAAAAGTGCAAGACAAACCTGAAAATGCCAAAGCCGCATTAAACTTCTTTGAGTGGGCATACAAGAATGGTTCTAAATCTGCTCTTGAGTTGGATTACATCCCCATGCCTGCTGCTGTAACGGCTTTGGTGATTAATTCATGGAAAAGCCAGATTAAAGATGCCGCCGGAAAACCTGTTTATTAATAGCGCATAATGGCTGATACCAATGGATGCAGTGATCATTCCGTTTCATCAAGCAGCTAAGACCGACAAGATGACGAATCACGATCAAAAAAGCCCACAACAACCGGTCAACCGCTCCCCCAAGGAGCGGTTGTATCAGTTGGGTGATATTATTTTTGAAAATGTCACGCGCTTTTTTGCCTTTCTGGTGTTGGCCACCTTAATCGCCATTTTAATTTCACTGGTCATTACCAGCATGCCCTCACTCAAGGCGTTTGGTTTTGGTTTTCTGTTCTCCGACGATTGGGATCCGGTGCGCGAGCAATTCGGCGCCATGATTCCTATTTACGGCACCTTAGTCAGTTCGCTCATTGCCATGCTGATTGCGGTGCCCATTAGTTTTGGCATTGCGGTGTTCTTAACCGAAATGGCGCCCAATTGGTTAAAGCGACCCTTGGGTACCGCTATTGAGTTATTGGCCGCTATTCCCAGTATTATTTACGGTATGTGGGGGTTGTTTGTATTCACTCCTGTATTCTCCGAATATGTGCAGCCGTTAATCATTGGCACGCTGGGGAATATTCCCGGTATCGGGGCTCTGTTCCAAGGCCCACCCATGGGGATTGGCATGCTCACCGCCGGTATTATTTTGGCCATCATGGTGATTCCTTTTATTTCAGCGGTGATGCGCGATGTGTTTGAGTTGGTTCCTGCGGTGCTGAAAGAATCCGCTTACGGTTTGGGGGCCACCACCTGGGAAGTGGTGTGGAAAGTGGTGTTGCCATACACAAAAACCGGAGTAGTGGGCGGCATTATGTTGGGGTTAGGCCGCGCGCTAGGCGAAACCATGGCCGTGACCTTCGTGATTGGTAATGCGCAAAGATTCAGCACCTCGCTGTTGGCCCCGGGCAATAGTATTGCTTCCTCATTAGCCAACGAATTTTCTGAGGCGGTGGGTGATTTGTACACTTCATCTTTAATTGAGCTGGGCTTAATCCTTTTCCTCATCACCACCATCGTGTTGGCCATTGCTAAGATGATGTTGCTGCGTTTGGGGCGTATGGAAGGAGCGGCCAGCTAATGCAAAAAACAACCAGAGCCGCGCTCAAGATTTATAAAGCACGCAAGCGCAAAAACAAAATCAGCATGGCGCTGTCCATGGCCGGTATGGTTTTTGGATTGTTTTGGTTGGTGTGGATTTTATTCACGCTCACCATTAACGGCATCGAGGCCATCAACTGGACCTTGTTGTCAAAAGCCACTCCCCCGCCGGGCAGTGATGGCGGTTTGTTCAACGCCATTTTGGGCAGCATTCTGATGGCAGGTACGGCCACCATTATTGGCACTCCCATCGGCATCTTGGCGGGCACCTATTTGGCCGAGTATGGCCGTCACAGTTGGCTGTCTTCCGCCACCCGTTTTGTGAACGACATTTTATTAAGCGCTCCTTCCATTGTGTTAGGTCTGTTTGTCTATACCGTGTACGTGGCTCAAGTGGGGCATTTTTCAGGATTTGCGGGTGCTTTGGCTTTGTCGTTGATTGTGATTCCAGTGGTGGTGCATACCACGGACGATATGCTGAAGTTGGTGCCGGACAGTTTGCGCGAAGCAGCGGTAGCGTTAGGGGCGCCGAAGTGGAAAATGATTACCATGATCAGCTACCGCGCGGCACGTTCGGGCATTGCCACCGGTGTGTTGCTGGCTGTGGCGCGTATTAGTGGCGAAACAGCACCGCTCTTGTTTACTGCGCTCAACAATCAATTTACGTCTTCTAATATGAACGCGCCCATGGCCAACTTACCCGCGGTGATTTTCCAATTCGCCATGAGCCCCTATGCCGATTGGCATCGCATTGCTTGGGGTGGTGCCATTCTCATTACCCTAAGCGTGCTGGGGCTTAATATTCTGGCGCGCGTCATGTTCACTCAACAATCAAAATAGCCCAAGGCAAACGCTATGAATGCTCAACATCAACCTGCTGACCCCAACCTAGTCTTAGTGGTGCGCGACCTTAATTTTTACTACGGTAAATTTCACGCCATTAAGAATGTCTCCATGGATATTCAGTCCAATAAGGTGACTGCGTTTATCGGACCTTCGGGTTGCGGCAAATCCACCTTATTGCGCACCTTTAACCGCTTGCATGATCTGTATCCACAAAATCGTGCCACCGGAAAAATTTTGCTGGACGGCAAGAACGTGTTGCACAGCAAAAGCGACCCCACCATGTTGCGTGCCCGTGTGGGCATGGTGTTTCAGAAACCCACACCGTTCCCCATGTCCATCTACGACAACATTGCCTTTGGGGTGAAGCTGTATGAAAACCTTAAAAGCAGCGAAATGGATGAGCGCGTGGAATGGGCGCTGACCAAAGCCGCGCTGTGGAATGAAGTAAAAGACAAACTGAAGCAAAGCGGCAACGGTCTTTCCGGTGGGCAACAACAACGCTTATGCATTGCCCGCTCCATCGCCATTAAGCCGGAAGTAATTTTGTTGGACGAACCCTGTTCGGCCCTGGACCCCATCTCTACCGCCCACATCGAAGAATTAATCCACGAAATTAAAACTGATTACACCGTGGTCATCGTGACGCATAATATGCAACAGGCGGCCCGGGTGTCGGATTTCACGGCGTACATGTATTTGGGCGAATTGATCGAGTTTGACCAAACCGACAAGATTTTCACCAAACCCAACCAAAAGGCCACCGAAGACTACATTACCGGCAAGTTCGGTTAATTTATCGGGGGCAGTATGCGTGTCAAGTTGGTGGCGGGGAACTGGAAAATGCAAGGTTCCTTAGGCGGTAATCCCGCTTTATTGAAAGCGCTGGCCTGTGGCGCCGCCACTCTAGAATCTGTAGCCATGGCAGTGTTGGTTCCAGCGCCCTATCTGTTTCAAACCCAAACTCTGTTAAGTGGTTCGCCCTGTGCCTGGGGGGGCCAAGACGTCAGCGAAGAAGAAAACGGGCCTTTTACGGGCGAAGTATCTGTAGCCATGCTGCAAGAAGCGGGCTGTCGCTATGTGATCACCGGACATTCTGAGCGACGGGCTCGACATCTAGAATCAGACCAAAGAGTGGCCGCCAAAGCCAGTGCCGCCATCGCGGGGGGGCTGACCCCAATTGTTTGTGTGGGCGAAACCTTAGACGAGCGTGAACGGGGAGAAACCCTGCAAGTGGTGTTTCGCCAGCTGGATGCCGTTATTCAAGGAGTGGGCGTGCATCGCCTGGCCAATGCGGTGTTGGCCTATGAGCCTATTTGGGCCATTGGGTCGGGCAAAAGCGCCACCCCGGAACAGGCCCAAGAAGTGCATGCGGCTTTGCGCTCCCGGGTGTCCAGCAGCGATTGGGTGGTGGGGGCGGGCATACAAATCCTCTATGGTGGTAGCGTGAAGCCCAGTAACGCGTTAGAATTGATGAGGTTGCCCGATGTGGATGGCGCGCTGGTAGGTGGAGCGTCTCTTGTGGCAAATGACTTTATGGATATTGGTCGAGCTGCTGCAACAGCTTGATTTAGTTAGGAAATTACGGAATGTTAGAAAACGGTGTGTGGTTAGTACATGTGTTGGCTGCGGTGGCCGTCATCGGCCTTGTGTTGCTGCAACACGGCAAAGGGGCCGATATGGGCGCTGCTTTCGGCAGCGGTTCTGCAGGCGGCCTGTTTGGCTCGTCGGGCGCTTCCAACTTTTTAAGCCGCACCACCGCCATTTTGGCCGCCGTATTTTTTTCTACCAGCTTACTGTTGACCTATTTTTCAGGCCACAGCTCAAAAGTTTCCAGTGTTATGCAGCAAACTGAGGTTAAGACGCCCGCCGTGGCGCCCGGAGTGCCTGCCGCTCCAGACTCAAAATCTTCGGAAATACCGAAGTAGTGACTTGTTGATGTCGGGGTGCTGTTTGTTCCCGGCGCATCTGGAAGTTATGCCGATGTGGTGAAATTGGTAGACACGCCGTCTTGAGGGGGCGGTGGCGAAAGCCGTAGCAGTTCGAGTCTGCTCATCGGCACCATGTAACTTTGCGAGAGTGCAATGGTTCAAAATTATTTAGCGGTATTACTATTCATCCTCGTGGGCCTCGGCGTGGGAGTCATTGCTCCTTTATTGGGCTGGATACTGGGCCCCCGTCGTCCCGACCCGCAAAAAAATTCCCCCTACGAATGCGGCTTCGAAGCCTTTGAAGACGCCCGCATGCGTTTTGATGTGCGCTATTACTTAGTGGCCATCCTGTTCATTCTCTTCGATCTCGAAATTGCCTTTTTATTCCCCTGGGCCGTGGTGCTAAAAGAGGTGGGTCTGTTTGGCTTTGTGGCCATGATGATCTTCTTAGGGATCTTGGTGGTGGGCTTCGTTTACGAATGGGTAAAAGGGGCCTTGGAATGGGACTAATTTTGAACACAGCAATGCGTGGAGCAGCTCATGGCGCTTGAAGGTATCCTCAAAGAAGGTTTTGTCACCACCAGTCTTGATACGGTGATTAATTGGACCCGCACCGGTTCACTCTGGCCCATGACCTTTGGGCTGGCCTGTTGTGCGGTAGAAATGATGGAAGCCGGTGCCGCGCGTTACGACTTAGATCGTTTCGGTATTGTGTTTCGTCCCAGCCCCCGTCAGTCGGACCTGATGATTGTGGCGGGCACCTTATGCAACAAGATGGCACCTGCTCTGCGCAAGGTGTACGACCAAATGGCGGAACCCCGTTGGGTGCTGTCCATGGGCTCTTGCGCCAATGGCGGTGGTTATTACCACTACTCTTATTCGGTGGTGCGCGGCTGCGACCGCGTGGTACCGGTGGATGTATATGTGCCGGGCTGTCCACCCACTGCTGAAGCGTTGCTGTATGGCATTATTCAGTTGCAACAAAAAATTCGCCGCACCTCCACCATCGCGCGGGTGGCATAAAGATGTCGCTCTCACTCAATACTCTCTCCGAAAAACTGATTCCCGCCCTAGGCGACGCGTTGGTTGCGCAGCATCAGGCTTTAAATGAACTAACCATTACCGTACGTGCCGATGCTTGGCCGCAAGCCGCGCACGCGTTGCGCGATAATTTGCAGTTTGAGCAACTCATCGATTTGTGCGGTGTGGATTATTCCGGCTGGAAAGGTGGCGGTCACTGGACTGGAAAACGTTTCTGCGTGGTTGTTCATTTGTTATCTATTACCCATAACCAACGTCTGCGTGTGAAAGTGTTTGCTGAAGATGATGCCATGCCGGTAGTGGGCACCGTGGTAAACGTATGGTCTGTGGCCAACTGGTTTGAACGTGAAGCCTTCGACTTATTTGGCATTGTGTTTGATGGACACCCCGATTTGCGCCGTCTGCTTACGGACTACGGTTTTGTGGGCCATCCTTTCCGCAAAGATTTTCCCATTTCCGGTCACGTGGAAATGCGTTACGACCCCGAGCAAAAGCGCGTGGTCTATCAACCGGTTTCCATCGTGCCCCGTGAAATAACGCCGCGCACCTTGCGTCCTGAAAACTATGGAGACACCGAATCTCATGGCTGAAATTCGTAACTACACCATGAACTTTGGTCCCCAGCACCCCGCCGCTCACGGCGTGTTGCGCTTGGTTCTGGAGTTGGATGGCGAAGTGATTGAGCGTGCCGACCCACATATTGGTCTATTGCACCGCGCCACAGAAAAGCTCGCCGAAACCCGCACCTATTTACAAAACGTACCCTACCTCGACCGTTTGGACTACGTGTCCATGATGTGTAACGAGCATGGCTACGTGTTGGCTGTGGAAAAACTATTGCAAGTAGACGTGCCGCTGCGTGCGCAATACATTCGCGTGATGTTTGATGAAATTACCCGCATCTTGAATCACCTCTTGTGGATTGGCGCCCATGCCTTGGATGTGGGGGCTATGACCATGTTCCTGTACGCCTTCCGCGAACGTGAAGATTTGATGGATTGCTATGAAGCGGTATCCGGCGCCCGTCTGCATGCCGCCTACTATCGCCCCGGTGGTGTGTACCGCGATTTGCCCGAACGCATGCCCCAGCATTTAATTGATAAGGGCCGCAAAGGTCGCTCCGCCAACAAGGCGCGCGTCTTGAATGAAAACCGTCAAGGTTCCTTGCTCGATTTTATTGAAGACTTCACCAACCGTTTTCCCGGCTACGTGGACGATTACGAAACGCTGCTGACCGACAACCGCATTTGGAAGCAACGCACCGTGGGTATCGGTGTGGTGAGCCCTGAGCGCGCGTTGTCTTTGGGGTTCACTGGCCCCATGTTGCGTGGCTCGGGTGTGGAATGGGACCTGCGTAAAAAACAACCCTACGAAGTATATGGCGCCATGGAGTTTGATATTCCCGTAGGCAAGGAGGGCGATTGTTACGATCGTTACTTGGTGCG
>Ga0007882_10000010_pt1 | contig 120105 bp, 122 predicted proteins | sample CryBogCBH12Aug01_FD_71195 | JGI IMG/M metagenome (GOLD analysis project Ga0007882, IMG submission 71195) | Freshwater microbial communities from Crystal Bog, Wisconsin, USA - CBH12Aug09.1 | ecosystem: Environmental > Aquatic > Freshwater > Lake | place: Crystal Bog, Wisconsin, USA | collected... | reverse complement strand
ATTTGAATCATGAGGCGTTCAGGGGAGATATACCTCAAAAATAGAGGTGACGATAAATTTTCGTCATGTCACTTTGAATAGATGTACCCGCGCGCACCTCCTAAATCTTAAACTCCATCACATCCCCATCTTTAACCACGTACTCCTTCCCTTCAGTGCGCAACCATCCTTTCTCACGAGCAACGCCAAAAGAGCCGGCTTCTATCAACTTATCCCACTCGATCACTTCAGCACGGATAAATTTATCCTTAAAATCTGTGTGAATAGCAGTGCCAGCGAGAGGTGCAGTCCACCCACGACTGATAGTCCACGCACGAGTTTCTTTTTCACCAGTTGTGAAGTATGTAATCAAATCAAGAAGCTCATATCCCTTTTTGATGAGGTCATCAATACCGTTATCGAGACCACCAAGCCCCGCACGCATCTCTTCTTTTTCTGCATCAGTCAAATCTTTCAAATCATGTTCAGTACCAGCATCGACGATGACGTAACCTGCCTTTGTTTCAGCAAAAAAATCGACGAGTGCCTTCCAACGAGGATCTGGAGCTCCACTAGCGTCTTTTATTTCATTTAAATTCTTACCGCCACTTTTCTTATTCAAGACGTACAAAAATTTCTTCATAGTAAGCAGATGCATACTTTTGAGTAGTGGCGCTTCGAATTCATCTGCATGAACTGTGCCAGCAAGCTTTCCTGCTTCCAAAGCTTTCAAAACTTTTGTTAAAATTCCCGACTCGATGATTGCTTCCTTTTTTCCTGACTTCACTTCCCTATTTAGATTTTGCAGACGCTTGGTGACCGTCTGGATATCAGCGAGGATAAGCTCAAGGTTAATGACCTCAATATCCTTTATCGGGTTAATCTTTCCATCAACATGGATAATATTGTCATCTTCGAAGATGCGGACAACTTCAGCAATAGCATCAGTCTCGCGAATGTTTGTGAGGAATTGATTGCCGAGACCTTCACCAGCTGATGCGCCTTTGACCAGACCTGCAATATCTACGAATTCAACGATAGCTGGGACAGTTTTCTGTGTCTTTGAGAATTCAGCAAGCTTGTAGAGACGCTCATCGGGTACAGCCACAACACCGACAGAAGGATCAATGGTGGCAAAAGGATAATTAGCCACAAGAACACTCTTTTTGGTAAGAGCGTTGAAGAGTGTGGACTTCCCCACATTCGGCAAACCGACAATTCCTATACTTAAAGACATGATGAAAATGAGTGTAGCATATTTACTACAAAAAGCCTTTACTACTTCCCCATCACCTGCGCCAATTCTGCCTGCTTGTCCTGTAAAACCGCCATTACCGCCTCCTGCTGTCCCATACCAGCTTTTATTTTTATCTGTGCTTCTTCTGCCACCTGCTTGAAAAAATCAGGATTCTTCTCAACCAATGCAAGGAACTTATCGATATCAGCTTCTGGCACACCTTTCATCTGCTTCTTGAGCAGGGCTTTCATAAAAAAATTCATTTGATTTGTTATTTAATTTAGCCTTTATAATGTAACCTTACTCAATCTCCACCGTCCCCTTCTTATACTTCTTCATCGGCAAATCTCCCCACTTTTCCAAGATAGGCGTCACAAACTTCCATGACGCCATAATCTCGTCAGTCGATGCAAAAAGTGTCTGATCACCGACAAATGCATCGTGAATGAGACGTTCATAATCACCAAGTGCATCTGGGTTCGCCGAAGTATCAGCATAACGGAATTTGAGCACTTTTGGTTCAGTGATGAGCGAAACTCCAGGCTTCTTTACAAAAAAACGAACTTTGATGCCTTCATCTGGTTGAATCCTGAACGTAAGGACATTTTGCTTCTCTATACACTTTGGATCAGTACCATGGAACGCTTTGGCATTGGCAGGTTTACAAGAAGTACTTTTGAAATACACATCTATCTCCGTACGTGCTTCAGCAAATGCCTTGCCACTTTCAAGGTAGAACGGCACACCTTTCCAACGAGGTGACTTTACTCGTGCTTCTATTCTGAAATATGTCTCTGTGGTTGATTCTGGACGAACGCCAAGTTCTGAAATATAACCATCATATTGGCCACGCACAATCTGCTTTTCAAAAGCACGAGGAGAAATAGGTACCAGTCTACTCAAAGCACGAGCACGTTCACGACGTATATCTCCTACTTCAAACGATTTTGGTTCATCCATAGCGATGAGTGCCAACATAGCAAGAATATGATTTTGACCGACGTCCTTGAGAGCACCAATACCATCATAAAACTGTCCACGATTTTCAACAGTCACTTTCTCAAACAGTTTAATGTGTACCTTGTCTATATACTGACGGTGCCAGAGAGGTTCAAACATATTGTTAGCAAAACGAAAAGCCAAGATGTTTTGAAGTGACTCTTTTGCCAGATAATGGTCAATGCGGAAAATCTGCTCTTCATCGAAAAGTCTCCCCAAAAGCTTATCAAGTGACTGGGCGGTGCGCGTATCATTACCAAAAGGTTTCTCGATGAGTATGCGCGTCCACCCTGTTCCGTCGGCACACGACTTATTGAGCTCTGACTCTGCTACATTGGTTAAAATTCCTTCATAGAGAGTTGGTGGTACTGACAGATGGAATAGTTTGTTACTGCATTGCCCCCAACGGTCGTCGATTGCTTTGATAGAACCAGCGAGGCTCACATACATCTTTTGATCATCAAACATGCCTTGCTCATATGAGAAGTGATCAAGAAAATGTTTTATGTCTTCTTCTTTGAATTGACCCTGACGAATATTCATATGCGAACGAATGGATTCGCGAAATTCTTCGCGAGTAAATGTACGACGTGTGATACCAATCACGGCAAAGCGTTTTGGTAACATCTTCTTTACATAGAGACCGAGGAGTGCGGGGAGGAGCTTACGTGAAGCGAGATCACCAGTGATACCAAAGATAATAAATATGGTTGGGGCTAAGGCGATAGGCTCAGATTGGTTGGAAGTAACATTCATGATGACTATTATAATTCCTAATTTCTAATTTACCTAATTGACCTAAATTTAGAAATCTTCACCCCACTTAACCCATGCAGGAAAAAAATGATTGGCAATAAAAACACACGGCAAAATGAAGACACCGGTGAGCGCCCAAAGGAAGACGTGGAGAACCTTACGTCCAAATTCAAATATAAGTGAGACAAGTTCTTTGAAAGCATCGATAATATCCATAGGAGAGACATGGTAACGCACTTTTGTATTTTTCTCAAATTATGTTAGAGTGTATTTCGTCACAGTAAGTGCAAAATTCGGGCCCGTAGCTCAGTTGGTAGAGCAGTGCTTTTGCAAAGCAAAGGTCGGAGGTTCGATTCCTCTCGGGTCCACAAATTAAACTTGACTTTGGACATAAGAAAATAATATACTTTTAACGGTGTTTGGGGCGTGCGCGCCCTCACAGTTTCTAAACTGTAGCCAAACACCAACAAAGTGCACCATTTAATTGTGGTGCTTTTTGTTTTAGTCAATTTCTAAATTGCCACCATGAAGTACTCTTTGTTTTGTTTGAATATTCATTCTCCAAAAAGGTATGATACTCCAAAAATATAATTCGCTACTATTTACTTGTTTTATGATTATTTTTGCCCGATCTTTTTTTATTACCGCAATAAATTCATAGTAGCTAATAGGTAATAACATATTTTCTGACCGACTGTGGACGCGAACTTCCTCGAAAGACTTTATTTCTCTAATACCTTGTAAAGTTCCTGACGATCCAAGAATAAGTGGAGCTAACTTAATTAGTTTGAAACGCATATATTGATCTTGTGGTAAACGAGCTTTGTCGCGAGTTATAAACTTGAGATGTTCAAGACCTTTTACATTAAAATATATTCTTGATTTGAAATACGGACAATACACACTACTTATACTTTTATACATCGTTTCGCCTTCTAATTTAACTTTTTCGAACTCTTCTTGAGTAAATTGGATCATAAAATTTTAGGAATTAAAAAACACCTCTTTTGGGGTATTTGTTGATAAATATGTACTAACGATGCCGATAAATTGTAAGTGATATTATTTTATCACCATAGATTACGAATATATCAATAGAATACAACGAAAAGCCGACGTCAATAGCACCAAATATTTTGGTGACATCGTACTACACGCACGGTCGATGCTTTTACCAATAATAATTTTAAATAAAATGGAAAAAGTATGCCCTGATTGCAATCACGAGCACAAAAAAGACGATGGCACCTGCAAATGCGGTTGCCAAAGTGGTAAAAAAGCTTAAATTTTCAACGTAGCCACGTATGCAATAAAAACACCTTATGAGGGTGTTTTTATATGGTTGATAAAGTAATTGTGAGTCAGGGTGCCGGGAATCGAACCCGGACCTCACACTTCCGAAGCGTGTATACTACCACTATACTACACCCTGTTATGTATCTAACGATCTAATGTTAAACGTATCAAATGATCGACGAGCTCATGCGTATCACTTCCTACAGCTCGTAATGCTTTTGGTATAAGTGACTCATCAGTGAGACCTGGCAAGGTATTGGTCTCAAGAATATAGATACCGCGTCGCGGACTTACGATAAAGTCCGAACGTGAATAGTGGCGGAGTCCAAGAGCTCGATGTGCTTTTTGAGCGAGCTTGCTCAATTCATCTTTTATTTTATGAGAAAGTCGAGCGGGAACTATTTCTTCTGATTTACCTTTGTACTTTGCATCATAATCAAAAAATCCGGTGAGTGGTCGAATTTCGACTGCTGGTAACACGTACAATTCCTGTTCACGAAATCCTTCGATAACACCCACTGTCACTTCAGTACCAGCAATATATTCTTCTATAAGAACTGTATCACTATGTTGTGCAGCTACTTTCAACGCTTCAACCAATTGACTTTGAGTGCGAACTATAGAAACTCCGACTGACGAACCTCCAGAGGTTGGTTTAACTATTGCGGGAATAGTGAATGTAGTAAATATATCGCGTGCTATCTTGGTCGCATCTTTTCTTATATCTTCTGACAGTACTTCCCTACCGAGAGCAACTTTGAGTCCTTGATCTTCAAAGACTTTCCTTGAAAGCATTTTGTTCATACCCACTGCCGAAGCGAGTGAGCCTGATCCAGTAAACGGGAGACCGTGGGCTTCAAATATTCCCTGAACAGTACCGTCTTCTCCATAGGCCCCGTGAAGACCATTGAAAATAACGTCAACACGTTTTGGGAGGTCTTCTATCCGGATCGGCATACCATCAATGTGCCATGTACCCTGTTTATCTATGAGAATATCGTGTGTCTGGTACTTCTCTGATAATTTTTCACGAAGTGAACGAAGCACATTGCCACCAGTCTGTAGTGAGACCTCATATTCACTGCTTGGTCCTCCGCGGAGAACACCGACTCGAGTGCGATGATTCATGAGTACAGTATAGCAAATATTTAAATAAATGAATTGGAGCGTTTTTTCTTGTGGAACGTAATAACAAACCGGTGTGCTTCGGCGTTCAACTTAATAATTTCCTTATTGTACTTGTCTGCACATTCCTTGGCACCAATCAATTCACCTGCTTTATGTCGCTCATCTTTTGTTACTGCAACTATAGGAATACTGATTCTGCGCGCTTTGAGGACTGCTTCTGCTGCTTTTAATTGTCCCACTCCTCCATCGACAACGATGAGGTCAGGGTATGTCCATTCGGTGTGATTGAGACGACGCGAAAGTATTTCCACGAGGCCAGCCACATCATTATTTTCTTGTCTAGAAATGTTGAACGTACGGTATTCAGTTGGTGCCAATTCCCCATTGATAGAAACAGTAAAGGCGCCGACGACATTGGTTCCTGATATGTGGGCGATATCATAGGCTTCAATGCGGAAATCACGAACTGGATTATTTGAAATTGGTGTATCTTCTTGTTTGATGAGCGCCATATCATTGACATGATCCAAGGCATATAACAGTCGCTTCACCTTTTGTGCCTCTTCAAATTCCATCTTTCGTGCAGAGACATTCATCTCTCTTTCAAGTTTAGAGCGTAATTTCTTTTTTTTACCTTCAAAGAATAGGATGAGATTCGAAATTGTCGTCTGATATCGACGTCGTGAATTATCATCAGTTCCCTTTGGCGAGCGACCGAGTGCTTCATAAAATGAATTATGTCGTGCATCGAATGATTTCACATCTTTGAATGGAAACATTTTACGTAAAATCTTGAGAGCTTCTTTGATGAGACCTGAATGAACATACGGTCCAAAAACTTTTTTGACTGTATACGACTTCGCGCCATCAATGATTGAGTTGCCAGATTTTTTTGCATCAAAATCCCGAGCACGAGTAAGAAAAACTCTTGGCCACGGTTCATCAGTCACCACGACATAATAGGAACTCTTGTCGTCTCTTTCATCAACATTATAGTGAGGCTGATATTTTTTTATTAAATTACTTTCAAGAATGATGGCTTCAAGGACTGAATCAGTCACTTCCCACGTAAGCGACTTGGCACGAGTAACCATATCGACAATACGTGGCCCACGAGTCTCTATGAGATCATTACTGAAATAGCTTTTGGTGCGATCTTTGAGCGATGTAGCACGACCAATATACAGAGGTCTTTTTTGATAATCTCGGAAGATATAGACCCCCGGAAGCTCTGGAATTGAGAGTTTTTTCCACTGTTGACTAAGCATGACTTTAAGAGTATGGTATTTGAGAACCTAACGCAAGCGTGTGCTTGTACGAACCTTTAAAATAATCAACCTTTACCCTAAGGACAAAATGAAAAGTAAAATCTGCGGTGTATGCTGCTTTGCTATCTGGATGGCGTGCATGTTGCTCTGTGAATTGGTTATATTGATAGCAATGGTGGTAAGCCCGCTTATTGACAACATCAAAATCGCATGGACACCGGAACATCCGGATTATAGAGGAGGTGATATATGAATCCTCCTGAATTAAAACCGCTCACTGATTGGGATGAATTCAAATTCATTCTCAAAAGCGCCTTGATAGTGTGTTGCGTATTTGTTGGCGTACTCCTGTTCGCGTGGGGTTTGAGTGTATATCCATTGACGACTATCGTCGCCACATTGATTTTCGTTGGTGGCTGGCGATTCCCCAAGGCCGTGATAGAGCTCATCATGGCTCTCGGTGCTGTCGTTATTGTCTACATCGTTCTATTGTCGTTGAGGATGAGACGATGGAAAGAAAACTCACTTCGATTGAGTCGTTGAGAAACGCATAAAGGTGCGTCAAATTTCACAAAGCTGAGCGCTCTGCTCGGCTTTTTTTATTGACTTTTTATATGTTAGAGGTAGGCTTTGATTAAACAATACACACGGATGAATCACTACATCCAAATCGCTCTTTGAGCACATAGTGATGCCTTGAATTGAGGTGAATTAATATGACAACTGAAACCAAAATTCCCGCAAAGCGATCTTTGCCCGAAACACGCCAAGCATTAACGCACCCATTTGACATCGCTGGCCACAAGGGGCACATCACAGTTGGTTTATACCCAGACGGGACTCCTGGTGAACTTTTTATCACTATGGTCAACGAAGGTTCAACTATTGGTGGCTTGGTGGATAGTATCGCTTCAATCACCAGTCTTTCCCTACAGTATGGCGTGCCTCTTGAAGAATTAATCAACAAGATGGCCGGCCAACGCTTTGAACCAAGTGGTTTTACCAAGAACCCTGAAATCAGTAACACCTCCTCAATTACCGACTATGTGTTCCGGTGGTTGAAAAAGGAGTTCATCCCGAATTGCCCGAGCTGTGGACAAACGATGGTGAAAAATGAAACGTATTTCAAATGCACAAATTGTGGTGAGAGCGCTGGAGGCTCTTAAACGTAGAAAACAGAGGCGCTGGCCAGCAATGGTCAGCGTTTTTTTATTGACAACTAATATATAGAATGGTAGAAAGAAATAAACACACAACAACTTTGAAAGGAAAAATGAAATTTCAATTATCTCCAGACGAGCACACGACCTTAGCTACATACAATACAATTGCAGAGGAATGGGATAAGATAAATCTCTATTCTCATTGGAAAGATCATAGTTGGTATACATTCGTAGATAGTCTCAAACCAAAATCATCCATCATAGATCTCGGGTGCGGAACAGCCCAACAAACATCTGAACTTGTTCTTTCTGAAGGTTTTAATTACTTCGGAATAGATATTTCAGAAAAAATGGTGGCGGTTGCGAAAAAAAACCTTACTGGTCTGCCAGGTATTACTGACAAATCATTGCAGTGTATGGATATGCGAGATCTACGTTTCGCAAACGAAACATTTGATGGTTTTTTATCTATTACCTCATTTATGCACCTCCCCCGAGGAACATTACGTACTGCCTTACAAGAAGTCCACCGAGTGCTAAGAACGAAAGGTCGAGGACTCATTTCAATTTCTCAGGGGACATATGAGGGACTATATACCCCAGATGCAAGTGTACACCCGGTATATGTCGTTTGTTGGCAAACTGATCAGATGCGAAAAATGTTTGCTGACACAGGATTTAATATCCTATTAGAAGATGGACCAGAACACATGTTAGTGTACGTAGTTGAACGTCAATAAAACTCCTCTACAAAAAATTTGACTCACAAGACGGACTTCGGTTCGTCTTTTTTATTCACTACAAGTAACTGTAGTGCCAAGACACTTAGACATATAAAAAAGTGCACCCTGTATAAGCAGTGCACTTATTGAAACCAAAACTTCATACAGACACGGAATTTGCTATCGTAAAGCCACAATTACAAGGCATTGTGTGACAGCGAATGCATCCATCCAAAAAGTTTTTCTCCATTTCAATTGCCAAATCGAGTTTGAGACAATTGGCAACCGCAGATATGTTCGCTACCACATCAACCAATTCAATGATAATGGCGTCAAAGAGTTCCTTCTGATGCGATCCCATGTAATGCTCGATTGCTTCATCCACTTCACCAGCTTCTTCAGCCAAATGCATAGCCACGTCTTGAAGCGTGTTATGCGGGTATATCCTAGCGAACATCTCCTGATAACACCGAAGTGTATTTGGATAAACGGTATGTTCAGGATTAGCTACCAAAACTGAACGATCAACGGCTCGTTCTTTGCAACCACAAACCGGTTGATTGCAATATGGGCAAACTCCAGGAAAGCGTTTCCACATCTCACTATCTAATTTGATATGCAGCCTGTTTGCTAATGCAAGAGACCATGAAAATGACATGGACAGCCAGAAGCCAACGTTTTCGGTCTTCCCCTTCCTCACCGCTTTGAGAACTTGTGTGATATAGCGGTGCATCCGAGAGACCATGTCAGCAGTATTGTAATTACAATCCTTTTGAACAAGATATATCGCTGCATTCAGTTTTTGGAATTCATCCAAACCATAATTTTTGATCGGAATGTTCGTTGGAAGACCATTTTTCCCAATTACGCTAATTTTCATAATTTACCTTTCTATTTGAATGTTCACTATTTTTCCAACCATACCTGTATATTGAGTAAAAGTAAATAGCTCAAACCTTACTTCCCTTTCAATACTTTCTTCAAATATTTTCCTGTATAACTTTTCTCTGACTTGGCCACGTCCTCCGGCGTTCCCTTTGCCACAATATTTCCCCCACGCTCACCACCTTCTGGACCAATGTCGATAACATAGTCGGCATTTTTAATAAGATCGAGGTTGTGCTCAATGACCACAACCGTATTACCTTTATCAACAAGTTTCTGAAGAATGTCGATGAGTTTCTTCACATCTTCATAATGCAAACCGACTGTTGGCTCATCAAGAAGATAAATAGTCTTTTGCATATGTGCACGATAGAGCTCGGATGAAATCTTCACACGCTGTGCTTCACCACCAGAAAGAGTCGTGGCTGATTGACCGAGCTTCACGTAACTAAGTCCCACGTCCATAAGTGTCTTCAAACGATCTTCAACAGCAGGAATATCCTTGAAGAAATCAAATGCTTCTTCGATAGTGAGCTCGAGTACTTCATGAATATTCTTCTTACGGAATTTAATTTCCAAAGTCTCCTTAGTAAAACGCTTACCACCACATACTTCACAGGTCACATAGACAGTTGGCAGGAAATGCATCTCCACTGCTATCTCACCATTACCTTCACAGGCTTCACACCGTCCACCCGGACGATTGAATGAGAAACGACTGGCTGTCCAGCCACGCGCACGTGCTTCTGATTCTGCAGCAAAAAGGTCACGAATATGTGTCCAGGCTCCAGTGTATGTTGCTGGATTTGAACGAGGTGTACGACCGATTGGTGACTGATCGATGAGGATGACACGACCAAGGTATTCTGAACCTTTAAATTCACTAGCATTGACCACTTCATTGGTACGGACACGCATTTCGAGTCTACGTGCGAGGTTCTTATGTAAAATTTCATACATGAAAGAGGACTTTCCAGAACCTGAGACACCGGTGATGACATTGAGGACACCAAGTGGTAGATCCACGTTCATATCTTTAATATTGAAAGCGTGACCATTACGGATGATAATCTTCCCTTTTGGTTCACGACGCTTGGCTGGCACAGCGATCTTTTCTTCACCACGGAGATATGCGAGTGTGAGCGATTCCTTGCCTCCACCTTTCGGCAAAGTCTTGGCTGTGAGCAATTCATCCAAATAACCAGAAACAACAACTTTGCCACCATGAACACCAGCGCCTGGACCGATATCAACGATAAAGTCAGACGCGTACATTGTATCTTCATCATGTTCAACGACTATTATCGTATTGCCAATATCGCGCAGATGGAGTAGGGTTTTGATCAATTTATCATTATCACGCTGGTGTAAACCAATAGTAGGTTCATCCAATACATAAAGTGCACCAACAAGACCAGAACCAAGTTGTGATGCCAGACGAATACGCTGGGCTTCCCCACCAGACAATGTATGTGCACGACGATTGAGCGTGAGGTATTCAATACCCACATTAATCATGAATGACAAACGAGCATCGATTTCCTTCAGAACAACTTTGGCAATTTCTTTTTCGGAATCAGAAAGTTTTATGTCAGCAAAATACTTAACAGCTTTTTCAATAGACATATTGACCACGTCAACGATGTTTTGTTCACCAATCTTCACATGCAATGCTTCAGGTCGAAGACGGTCACCTTTGCAGACCTTACATGGATCATCTGAGAATATTGTTTCTGTGCCCAAACCATTACATGCTGAACAAGCGCCGTATGGTGAGTTAAATGAGAAAAGTCTCGGCTCAATTTCAGGATATGAAAAACCATCGTAAGGACACATGAACTTTACTGACATGAGGACATCTCCTTCGCCAGTCGTGTCGGCCTGGCCTGGATATTGAATTTTGATCAAACCATCAGCTTCTTGCACCGCGCGTTCGAGAGCCTCTGAAAGACGTTCGCGAGCATTGTCAGTTTGAGATGTATCCTTAGCCGACTTTTTCGCCTGAAATTCACTGACGAATATCTCATCAACGAGTACATCGATATCGTGTTTCTTATTTTTCTCAAGAATAATTTGATCACGAAGCTTGTGCATTTTGCCATCAATGCGAACACGCTCATAGCCTTTACCAAGTAAGTCATACAGAAGCTGGTAGTACTCACCTTTTCGTCCAACGACAACTGGTGCGTAAATACCTACTTTGGCAGCACTTACTTCCACACCAAAAACTTTCTTATCACGAGTTGATTTATCAGTAATAGTCTTAAGAATTGTCTGCAAAATCTCCTCTTTTGAAATACGATGAATGAGGCGCCCACAGGTCAAACAGTACGGCTTACCAACACGTGCAAAAAGAATACGCATATAATCGTAGATCTCTGTGATTGTCGCTACTGTTGAACGAGGGTTGTTCGAGCGAGATTTCTGATCGATGGAGATGGCTGGTGAGAGACCGATGATCTCATCAACGTCCGGCTTCTGCATTTTGTGGAGAAATTGGCGAGCGTAGGCCGAAAGTGACTCGACATAACGACGTTGACCTTCAGCGAAGATAGTATCGAAGGCTAATGATGATTTTCCTGAGCCAGAAAGACCGGTGATAGCTATCATCGTGTTGCGTGGCATCTCAACCGTGATGTTTTTCAGGTTGTGGGTGCGCGCACCTTTCACAATGAGTCTGTCCTCACCGTGAACCGGCGTATTTCTGCGCTGTGCGGCTGACATAGTTGGTGCAAGATATCACATTTTTGAGAGAAAAGCAATAAGCTTATTCAATTCATATCTGACTGCCTTAAACAAAAGGTAACCATGTATGGACAAAATACTCTTACAAAGTGATTACATACTAAGAAACCTATTAGGTAAATAGATTAAACGAGTTTATTTTTAACAATATTTATTATTTGTTCAGTAATTTCTTTATGTCCATCAGATTTTAATTTTCCGAGACAATTTTTTATGTCAGATAAGTCTTCAGTCGTAAATGCCGACGTCTTTTTCACATACTGAAATATTTCTTCAAGAGAATCGCCTAGTTTCCAACTATTATTTTTTGCATCCAAATCAACAACCTCAAGCCTACAAAGTAATGCTCCTCTTTGCCCATACTTTTCATGTCGTTCAGCTTTTCTATATAAATGTTCCCTTTTCATTTCCCTAACGTCATCTTCATAATGATATAACCTAGTTTTCATATCAGACAAACCTGTATCCAATGATGAAACTTTGGAATTTGTCTCGACAAGCATCTTTTTAAGTCCTTCATTTGAAGTCGTATGCATAGTATTTACCTTCTTCTCATACTGAATATAAAGTGATTTAAACCTCTTAATAACTATTAATAAATACAATACTAAAAGAAAAAGAACTGTGATGGAAACACTTTGCCAATTTTTAATTATTATATTAATTAGCCAAATAAAGAATGGTTTTGTTATAGGTAAATAACTTCCAACGGCAAAAATTGCTGTAACAAAAATAGTTACAATTATCTCTTTAGTTATTGACTTCAAATAATCAAAAATTTGGATTTTCATATTTATTGACAAATAATACAACAGATGTAATATCGAGTCCAGATTCAACCAACATAAACTGCAACCAAAACTTGGAGGAAATAATGAACATTTTACACATTGAAAATCCTGAAATCACTGTGCCAATTCTACTGGAAGATTTCAAGAAAATGCCTGCGAAGGAGTTTGGAAGATATTTACGTGATACTCTCAAGCGTGGCGAAGAATTTCTCAAGTCAAATGACAATGAATTCTCGGCATCACTAGATCAGGCAGATGCAACTATGTATGCCTGCTATGTCCGCACGTTTCTTGATTCATTCAAAGAATTGAAAAAATCGGAGTTTCGAAGCCTTCAGGCTCCTTTACTTGCAAAAACCATTTCTTGGTGGCGTGTCATCAGTGTTTTTAAAACAATGCATGAAAAGACACCGGCTATTGGATAAATTTCTACAGTCTCAAAAGCACCGACGAAAGTTGGTGCTTTATTTGTATTTGACAACTAACCAAAATAGTACTATAATAATAAAGTAACGCTCTTTGAATTGAGAGCTCAATTTCAACCAAAAACCAAAGAATAACCGTGAACACGTATTCACTTGCCAACATCAGCATCACCTTGGCGGTAGTGTCCGGATTATTCCACACTCTCGCCTACTTGGATTATAACCGCAAAGTCATCACCGGATTAACAAGGCCGAATGGTGCCACCTGGGCCATCTGGTCAGTCATCGCTCTGGTAAGCACTTCCAGTTATTTTGTCTCATCAGGCGACTTCTGGAAAAATACCATCCCGCTCGTCAACGTTTTCTTGTGCATCGGGACATTCATCCTTGGACTCAAGAGATTCGATCGATTGAGCGGTGTGGAAATATCTGCACTTATCTTGGGACTTATTGCTATCGGTGTATGGAAACTCTCTTCGCCCGCATATGCGAACCTCGTCGTCCAAGTAGCCATCGCCATCGGTTTCTTCCCAACCTATAAAATGGTCTGGAAAAATCCGGCAAGCGAAATGGCTCGGCCGTGGTGGATTTGGACAAGTGGTTACACGATCATGATCGGCGTGGTTATCCTGCGATGGCAACATCAATGGACTGATCTCGTCTATCCAGTGAATTGTGTCATCTTACACAGCTTGGTTCCGATAATTGCAACGGTAAGTAAACAACTTAAACCTCAACCAAAGGAATTGGTATGCACGAAAAAATTGGTCTGATATCAGGCCTGTTGGTCATCATCAGCATCATTCCGTATGGTATAGGTGCTTACCGACGGACAATTACGCCGAATGTGGTGAGCTGGAGCATCTGGGGAATTATCGGTCTTGCTTTACTCCTCACTTATAAAAGCTCGGGCGCTAAAGCAAACATCTGGACGGCGGTCTTCGGCTTTACGAATCCAGTCATCATCGCCATCATCGCGATCTGGCGTGGAAAACGGGAGCATCCAAACATGATGGAAGTCGTGTGTGCCATCATTGGCATCATGACCCTTGTCGGATGGTGTTTCGTCTACGATAACCATAAATTGGCAACATATGCGTTGTGCCTGGCACTCGTCGCCGATACCTTTGCCGCCGTTCCGACTGTCTTATTTGTTTGGAGAACACCGGACGGAGACCGTCCATTCGCTTGGCTCATGTTTGCATTCGCATCTGGACTAAACATGTTCGCAATCGAGGAACAAACCTTTGCCAACTATGTCCTCCCTGTCTACATGACGTTTGCGAGCTCTTCAATAGCACTCCCTTTGATTCTTTACAGAATCAAGGAGCGTAAACCGATCCTTCAATGGATATGAGAACTTCAAGCCACCCTGCACACACTGTGCTCGGTGGCTTTTTTATTATCCCCGCTAAACATAGCTTCCTATTAATTGACTCAAGATACCAGCTTATGTATTATATAAGTGTGTCTGCGGGTCGTCAGACCTATCTGGTCAGTTTCTGAGCCGGAGACAGGCACACTAAAGGGCGTCACTTACGGTGGCGTTTTTTAGTACCTCATCATCATCTGAGACTTTCAAACCTTTTCCAACTGATGTCTCTATGATTTTTATATCGCGGTAATTCCTTGTGAACCATGCAGGCGCTACACTCAAAAACTTGATTGCACCATTACCCTCTTGTGTAACCACAACTTTCACTCTAAATTTCTGTACTATAGCTACAAAACCCCAACAACGAACGAAGACATTTCTGGGAACCCAATGACCATTTCGATTTACTCTCTTATTGATAATCTCTTCATCATATTCCTGAAAAGTGGTAGACGTCTCAAGAATATATTTTGCCTTTTCAAGCATATCAAAACGAAGTATTTGGACTTTCTTATCTCTCATTTTCTTTGGAGCAAAATAAACAAGATGATTGAATCCTTCTGAAGTAAAGAAAACTTTTTGATTAAGAGCAGGACAATTAACAGATATAAAAGTAGCGTACAAATCAATGGCTGCTTGCTTGATCTGGTCATAGTCTGAAATTCGTTCATTAATTGTTTTCTTCTGGTGCATAGAGAAATATTTTACATTTCCAACAACAAACCAGTCAAAAATAATTTAGTCATTTATCCCCAAGATTTCCCCTTATGCTTTTGTACTCTATGCCTTTATACTTAGCTTCATGCCCACCCAATCCCCTTACCTCAAAGCACGCGATCTCAAAATTCCTCCACACTCACTCGAGGCAGAAAAAGCGCTACTTGGTTCAGTTCTCATTCGCCCAGAAGTAATGCACGACATCATTGACCTCGTCACCGACAAAGCCTTCTATTCCAACCAGCATCGCGCTATCTGGAATACCCTTTTTGAATTGCACAGCAAGAGTACCCCTATCGACCTTCTCTCTCTTTCTTCACGCCTCAAAGAAAAGAATGCTTTGGAGAATGTTGGTGGCATGTCATACCTCTCAGAACTCATTAACGCCGTTCCTTCATCGACTAATGCTCATCACTATGCTGAGCTCGTCGGTAATAAGCACATCATGCGCGAACTTCTCAAAGCAGCCGAAGAAATTACTGGCCTTGGTTATGATGAAGAAGCTGACCTTCATGACATTCTCGAAAAAGCCGAGAAAGCTCTCTATGGTGTCACCAACATCTCTGGTTCAAACAAATTCGTCGCCCTCAAGGACACTCTCGATGAAGCCTGGGAACGTCTCGATCACCTTCACAAGACAACTGGTGAACTTCGCGGTGTGCCAACTGGTTTCGTGGAGCTTGATAACAAACTCGCTGGTTTCCAGAAATCCGACCTCATCATCCTAGCCGCTCGACCAAGTATGGGTAAAACCTCCCTTGCTCTCGACATAGCTCGTAAGACTGCTATCGCTCACAAGATTCCTGTAGCTATCTTCTCCCTCGAAATGAGCTCCCAACAGCTGGTCGACCGTATGCTCGCCGCCGAATCTCAAGTCGATAGCTGGAAAATTCGCACTGGTCACAATCTCTCTGTCGATCATGACTTCAAAGCCATTGGCGAGGCTATTTCACGCCTTTCAGAAGCTCCTATTTATATCGATGACCAGCCTGGTAATAACATCCTCAAGATGCGCGCTGTCGCTCGTAGACTCAAGAATGAAGGCAAGCTCGGTCTCATCATCGTGGACTATCTCCAGTTGATGGTTCCAACCAATGCCAATAAGTTTGGCGACAACCTTGTTCAACAAGTGACTGAAATTTCTCGCTCTTTGAAAAACCTTGCCCGTGAGCTCGAGGTACCAGTCCTCGCTCTCTCCCAGCTTTCTCGTGCCGTTGAACAGCGTGGTGGCAAACCTCGTCTCTCTGACCTCCGTGACTCTGGTTCTATTGAGCAAGATGCTGACGTTGTCATGTTCATCCATCGCGAAGCTGACGCTGACCAAGGTGGTAAGAAAGAAGAAGCAGAAATTCTCATCGAAAAGCATCGTAATGGTCCTACAGGTATCGCTAAGCTTTACTTTGATAGTAAGAAAACAACCTTCATGTCTATGGAGAAAGCCGACTTTGGTGGTTTTGATAAGATGGAGTAGTGAATAGTCCTCAAATAATCAAATAATCTTTGAAATAACCTCTTTCACTTTCTCAAAAATCACTTGATGCCCTTCATCGTTTGGATGAATCCCATCTTCAGATAAAAGAGCGACGGCTTGATTGGAAGTAAAAGCCAAATACACATCAACCAAACTACAATTATTTTTTTCAACCAAAACTGCAATGTGTTGATTGAACATTTCAACATTCTTATTAAGTCTTAGCTTTCTATCACCATAATTTTTCTTGCAAATAGTTTCGTCTGCGGGTGTAATATTTAGTAAAATAATTTTTGTCGAACTTTTTTTGGCTATATCAATAGCACTTTGCATATTATCTACAAACTTTTCTGGAGAGACAATGAATTCATTCTTATCTGGAATAAATGTGTAATCATTGGCACCACAAGCTAAGATAAATATTGCTTCGCCAGGACCGACCGGTCCACGACCACCTTTTATGCGGACAGCGATTTCAGATTCAAATCTATTTAAAAATCCATTTGTATTTTCTCCAGGAATTCCAAGATTGTAGGTTAAATAATACAAATCAGGATTGTTTGCTTGCAATTCATCCAGATAATTACGAAGTCGGTTTGCCCAACCACCTTCTTTGATATCCCATGCTCCATAGGTGATACTGTCACCAAAACAATATATGACTGCCATAATTGAGCATTATATCTTATACTAGTACTCATGGACAGCTTACACCGCCTCGAAGAACTCTTCGCTCATTTCCCTGGCATCGGCCCACGTCAGGCTCGCAGGTTTGTCTATTACCTCCTCGGCAAATCTCCAGCTTCTATCAACGAATTCATCAAGCTTATAGAAGAAGTTCGCAAAGCTACATCAGAATGTCCACAGTGTCATCGCTTATTTATCAATTCAACTAAGCAAGTTATTTGTAGTGTCTGTGCAGATCCATCACGCGACTCAAGCACTCTCATGATCGTCGCGCGTGATTCTGATTTTGAATCAATTGAAAAGAGTGCGGTCTATAAAGGTTTGTACTTCATCCTTGGTGGCACTGTGCCAATACTCGATAAAGAGCCTGAGAAAAGGATTCGTTTGCGTGCGCTTCTAGAAAGAGTTACAAAACAACCTCTGAAAGAAATTATTCTTTCGTTAAATACCACTCCTGAGGGTGAACATACGACTGATATTATGAAGGATGCTGTAAGTAAAATAATTGATTCAAATAGGACTAAGGTATCGATTCTTGGTCGCGGTCTTTCAACTGGCGCTGAGCTTGAGTACGCAGATAGTGAGACTATTAGGAATGCACTTTCAAATAGGAAGTAGACGAATAAAAAGTGAATAAAAAAAACCGCACTCCTTTTTAGGTACTTGCGGCTGTTTGGGACGTTTTCGAAAACTTGGTTTCATTCACACATTGAACATAAAGCTTACGTGAATCTGAACAATCAATAAGAGCCGACAAATCAAGATCAAACTTGCCTGCTTTATCTTTTGAAAGATGTGACAGGGCAATGCCTACACAACAATCGACTCGTGGTGGCTTATTTGTCCAATCTGTTCCATAACTAGAAGCATTGAATTGCATTCCACCCATCAATATCTTTTTAACACCAAGATTTGTCAGAGAATTGATTAGCTTTCCCCATGCAACTGAAGGGTGGTGGTTCTGTCGAGTATTTAAATGAGGTGTAGGATTATCAATCCACGTTTTAACGCAGTATGTATTAGCTTGCAATGAGTGTCTTGGTTGACCAAGCCATAGTGTCAATTTATCGACAAATATCCTCTCCTCCATGATTATAATCGGCGGAGTCATTTTTTCTGGCATAGTAAGTAAACGAGTAAGTCCAGTCTCAATCTGAATTAAACGTTCATAATTACGACACCTAGTATATTCATCAGCTGGCCAATGCCACTTTTCAAACAACGGATGGACAAAAATCCTTACAAGACCATTCCATTTCCGAATTCTAGACCGGAGAAGATCCCTCTCTCGAGGAGTTAATTTAAGCAAATCTTTCATTTCAAATTCCTGGTTTAAGGGTTATTTCAAGATACTATCAGTTTTTTAGTATCATTAAACAAAAATATTAATTTGTCAACAAAAAATCCCCGCTCGGGGACTTTTTCAATTATTTAAGTGAATCAATCTTTACCTTGAAGAAAGGTTGTCTGTGACCATTACGTGTCCAACCAGAACGACTCTTTTGCTTATATTTAACAACGATAACCTTTTGAGAACGGCCAATCTGTGTAATTGTTCCCTTTACTTCAGCCTTTGGAATGTAGGGTGTACCAATAGTTGTGTCTTTTCCATTATCCATAAGGAGTACATGGTCAAAGACGATCTTATCGCCTTCCTTGTATTCACCAATAATCTTTTCAATGGAGATAGTATCTCCTTTTGAAACGGTGTATTGCTTACCTCCTGTTTGTATAACTGCGAATTCCATAAGTCGAAATACTATACAGGATAGGCCTCAAAAGAGCAAGCGCGCAGAGAAATTGCCCACCTTACCTCCACTTTCAACCTATTCTTCACTATCTGGCCCCTCCAACGTTGGCACATCTATCCCTGGCGCCTCACCGGCAATGCGCAAAATATCTTTATCAACCTTCTTCAACTCTTTACCAGAATTATTATAATGATTAATAACAGTTCCCAGTGAAGCACCCAATTTCGTATGATATTCCTCATATTTCTTGAGGTGTGTACCCAACTGCTCCACATGCTTCACAATATCCTTAGCCGTCTCCTCTATCTGCATAGCTTTCAAGCCCTGCAAAACAGTCTGTAAATAGGCCAAGAAAGACGTTGGCGAGACAATGATTACCTTATACTTACTTGCAGCACGCTGGATCAAATTATCAGTATCTTCGGTGGAGGCACCAATCTTATTAACCAATAAATCGTAATAAATAGCCTCATGAGGAATGAACATAAAAGCAAAATCCATGGTCTTTTCTGCTGGACGCACATATTTAGCTGTTTCTTGAATGCGTAACTTCAAATCATTCACAAAAGCCTTTTCCAACTTCTCTTTTTCAGCCGGATTTTTCTCTTCAATGAGTCTATTATAATTTTCCAAAGAAAACTTTGAATCAATAGGGATGACTTTATCTTTCACAAATACGGCCGCATCCACGATTTCCCCATTCTTAAAAGAATACTGCATCTGATACTGTCCTGGTGCCAACACATTCTTGAGTAACGTTTCCAGATAATATTCACCCAAAATTCCACGCTGTTTTGGATTCTTCAAAATATCTTGTAAGTTTTGTAATTGATCAGCAAAAGAAACTACCTGACGATTGGTCTCATCAAGCTTGGTCAAACCTTGCGTTACTTCCTTAATCAACTTTGACGACTCCGATAATTGACCGCGCATAGATTCCTGCATGGAACGATTGCCATCATTAATCTTGGCATCTACTGTTTTACTGAGATCGCCCATTTTCTGGTCGACAGTACGCGACATTTCATTGATCTGTTGGAGAATGAGGTTTAGGCCTTCGCTTTGCTGAGTATTTTGAGCTGAACCAGAAGCGTTGCCCAAAGAACCCTTTTGACGCATAAGCAATACGGCCAAAAAAACTATGACAACCAGTACTAGAATAATTAGGATAATAAGAAGTGTTGTCATTGTCACTTAAGCTAAAGCAAATTTTTTCATCTCATGACGTACGACATATCGAGCCTCCTCACGAACAATTTCTCTAACTTCATCTCGACCAGGCTTATCTTTTGTAATTTCAACCAAAACAGCAAACTTATTATTGAAGTCATCTCTAAGTACGCCAACATGGTGGTCAAATCGCGCATCCAGATGTTTTTCAGCCTGCTCAAACCTGGCATCAAAATATTTCTCGACTCTAACGAACCTTTCGTCAAAATGCTTAATAAGTCTGTCAAATTGCTTATCAGATTCTTCCTTGAAAAGCCCTTTGAATTCAGTTCTAATAGTTGTCGTTATGTAATTCTTATCTTCGATGTCGAATGTCATAATTTTATATCTTAATCTTATAATTATACCATGATACATACAAGCAATAAAATTCTGATAAAATAGTCCTCAAGAAACGATCAAAATGCAATCAAAAAAAGATAAAAATGTGCTACAATAACTCCATGACCCTACACCAAACCATCAAAGAACAAATAAAGGACGCTTTACGTGCCAAAGACACCATCCGCCTCGATACCCTCCGCAATTTGAGCGCGCTCGCCCAGAGTGAAATGATGTCTAGCAATGCAGCTGGCGAATTCCTTCCAGACGAAAAAATCATGGCTCTCATCAAGAGAAGCGTCAAACAGCACAAGGATTCTATTGAACAATTCGAAAAAGGTGGACGCACTGACCTCGTCTCAAAAGAAAAAGCTGAGCTCGTTATCCTCGAATCTTTCATGCCAAGTCAGATGTCATATGATGAAGTAAAGATAGTTGTTCGTACACGCATTGACGCTCTCAAATCCCAAGGTAATTTTGATCCAAAGGCAACTGGTAAAGTAGTTGGTATGCTCATAAAAGAGCTTGCAGGCACAGCTGATGGCATGCTAGTTAAAAAAGCAATTGACGAATTGACGACAACTAAATAAGGTGCTATAATTGCCACAAACAACCTAGAACCCTGAAATAAAATTATGGCGAGAACAAATATCCAGGAGATAATTACTCCTCGGTCTGAAAACGAGTGGTCGCTTTTGAATTACATGAATGCATTTAATTTCATTGTGCACAGAGACGGCAGGTACTTTGTCAAAATACCTCAAACACAGCAATCGATCATTTCGGTTACTGATCTCTATACACAATTCTTGGACGCTAAGAAATTTTTCATTCGTTGCGAATTCGAACAACCAGAACTGCATGTACTCAAACTAAAAATTGTGTCACAGCGTTCATTTGTCCCTAGTATCAAACAACCATGCGCCCGTTATCGGCCATGACAAGATAATCAACGTTCTTAACCTCACCAGGCGCCCTTCACACCGGAGGGCGCCTAACTTTTTTCAAAAATTTCAACAAGAGAAAGGAAATATGAAAGAAAATTACTTCGTATACGCCGAGCATGTGCGAGCATATCGCCGAGCTGTCCGCCTCCATATCTTGATCGGTATCCCTGACTTCGAGTGGCGAACTCCGAACAATCGATACATCGTTCAGGGTGAACTCTTCAAATTCACTGAACGATACCCTGAAACAATCGGCTACGATTGTCGAGGAATAAATGACAACCAGCCTTTCCTCGTCAAGCTTTGGTTGCAGATGGACCGAGCTCAAGACAGAGCAACTGGATTCAAGAATATTCGTTCTTTTGCTTACAAATTTGATTACGCTTCAGATGACATCTCTCGCATCAAAGCTTTTGAGAATAATAAGCGACTGCGAAACGCACACGGTAGAAAACTGCAGTATCCGAGAAAATCCAAATCAACTGATGAAGAATACGAGTACCATTATGGTGCCATGCCGTCATACACTGAAATAGCTTTCATCGACCGCCTCATGATGGGCGATGTCAAAGCGGGCGAAGAGCTCCGCACGATGGAAGATGGAGAAATATAACACCCCCGACATCACACAATGGTCTCGGGGACTTTTTATATCTTCCCAAACGGTTCCATCTCCACGACAAATGTTGATCCTTTACCCTCACCTTCGGATTCAGCACGTACCGAACCATGATGCGCGGTGATGATTTCTTTAGCTACGAAAAGACCAAGTCCTGTCCCTTTTATATTTGTCTTATTGGCATTATTGGCACGACTCCATTTGAGGAAAAGATGTGGCAATACTTCAGGTGCGATGCCGATACCTGTATCAGTGATGGTAAAGATGATTTTGTGATTGGCGTGATCAAATGAAAGCTTGAGAGCAACAGACCCTTTTGGAGTATATTTCATGGAATTATCGATGAGATTTGCGATAACTTGTTTGAACTTATCCCTATCAGCAGTGATACGATAGTCTGTATCATGGTTCTCCGCAGTAAAGGAAAATGCCAATCCTGATTTTTCAATATTTGGCTTAATCTCACCCAAGACATCTTCTATCAGTTTTTTGAGATCAATTGTTTCAAAGGCATATTTCATCGTACCAAGTTCGATACGTGTCAAATTCAAATAATCATCAACGATATTGGTGAGTGTCTTGGCTGAATCAAAGATACGAGATATACCAACTATGGCCTCAGGAGAAGTGGTGCCCATATCACCCTCGAGAATCATCGAAGCATACCCTTTCATGGCAGTAAGTGGTGCACGCAACTGATGTGTAGCAAACGATACGAATTCTGATTTTTGTCGGTCGAGTTCGGTGAGGCGGACATTGGCTGTCTCCAAGTCTTTGGCGAGCTTTTCGATTTTTTGTCGCTGCTCAACCTCACGATAGACACCACGAACAAGTAAAATGCTAAAAAGTATACCAAGGATAAGTAATAATAATTTCACCAATGCATCACCTAGATCAGTTGCTTGGAAAAAATTGAAGAGAAAGACAAGCACAGTTGCACCAGCAAAAAGTTGAGCAGATATCATTCGACCACTCAATAATCTGTACTTTAATACACCATAACTCATAAAGAATAAGTACAGTAAGACAAAATAATTACCAAATGGATAGGTATTGATAATCTGTGGTAAAAAATTAGTAATACCACCACCAAAACCGATCAAACTAGCCAAAAAGATATTTCTAATTTGAGCACGAAAAATCCGATCAGAGCTCCTTTTATAAGCGCGTATATATAAGAACAGACATACAAAAACATATATAACAAAAAAAATGGGAAATATGATATAGAATGATCCTGGTTCAATCCAATAGAAATTGTACTTGAGAGTCATCCCTGTCTTGAAATATGAAGAAAAACTAAAAATCGCCAGAGCTAATGCCATTATGAATGAAAAAATCCGAACATCATAATTTTTGACCTTAACTAATTCAGAAGCAAAACTAAAATATGCTACCGGTAAAAATATACCTGATGTATCGAGAAGGTATTGCCATACGAGCGCTGTATGAGCATCAGTCGACGAAGTAACACCAAAAAGACCTAAACTCCACAATGAAATTAATCCAGAGAAAAGAAACCACCAACGATTTGTTTTCGATGTACGATCAGTAGCATATACTGAAAGGCCAAAGCCTATACTGCTCGCAAAAATGATGAGACTTGTAATACTAAAAAGGTTCATGATGCCTATATAGTATAGCATCTGCACCTATCATTTGAAGACTGTGATAGGCCAATGTTTCTTTCGAGCAATCTGAGCTAATTTTGGTGAAGGATTAACAGCTATGGGATGACCAACCGCTTCAAGTATGAATAAGTCCGAAATATGGTCACCATAAGCCGTAGCATCCTCCAATGTATAACCATTATTTTTGACATATTCTAGAACTGTTTTTCTCTTACTTTCACCATACATGAGTTCTCCACGGACTTTTCCAGTGTATATTCCATTGATTATTTCAAGCTCAGTACAAAAATATGCTTGGACTTTGAGATATTCAGCTAAAAATTTGACAACAATAGATGGTGAATTTGAAACAAGGATGAGGGTCACATCTTCAGTGTGTAGATGTTCAATAAGCTCACGTGCACCAAAATAAATATTTTTTTTCAAAACTTTTTCAAAAAACTCAGACGCCAATCTATCTATTTCTATTATGTTTTTTCCATTCAAAAAAGAATACGCGTAATCAATAACTTTCTTTGGATCACGGGCAATATTAAATTTGTAAGCAATAAACCAAATCATGACACGAAGATAAAAGATACGACCAATCATTTTCTGCTTATACAAATATGACAAGAGAAGACGCTGACTCTGTCCCCTCACTATCGTATTATCAACATCAAAAATATGTAATTTATTCATTGTGGTCGAGGAATATGTTCAAGAGTCTTTGGATCTCTTTCCATTTTACCGATATGATTATATGACTTACCAGAAAGTCGAGAAAGTTCTAACATAACTCTGTCTGTCAACTGACGGTATGTAACCTCATCTACTTCTTTGTCATGATGTTCTGTGAAATGAATCGGTTGACCTATATGAACAGTGATTATTTTTTTAAACTTTGGGATCTTATCTTTTCGGGACATTACTTCAAAAGCACCTTTGATCCCCACAGGAATAATCGAAGTTTTCCCTTTTACTGCATATTTAGTTATACCGGTGAACGCATGCAACATATTTTCAGGATCATGTGATCGTGTACCTTCAGGAAAAATTCCAACAACTTTACCAAACGTTAGATGTTCATGAACTCTCTTGTGTACAGCATCCTTATCTTTACTCATACGCTCAACTTTTATTTGTCCAGACAACCTCATTAAAGGTGCCCAAAAAGGATGAGAAAATAATTTTGCAGCAGAAAGAAAATATACCGGTCGAGGACAAATAGCGATAAAAGCAATAAAATCGAGATAACTTTGATGATTAAGCGCAATGAGGATTGGTCCGTCTTTTGGAATATTCTCTATACCAGTAACTTCTTTAATCCATATACCTCGCACAATAGGCCCAAAGAAACTTCGAAGCATTGGGTAGGTATATTTGACATACCAAGATTGATTCATACCTTATAGTATAGCATCTTTAGTCTGTCGGACCTGTGAGAATCTATTTGAAATAGTGACAACGTAATTCTTGGGATGAATACAGATATCATTATGATCACCTTTGATTGAATGAAAATCTATCCACGGAAGACTAGATAAATTTTTCATCTTTTTAAGTGGAAACACTACATCCTCCGTTCCATGAATTACTCCTATAGTTATTCTCTGCTTATTAAGATCATATAGATACCCCAATAAATGAGTTCGTGAAATTGCACTGCCTTCAAGAAGACTTCGTAAAGGATTTTTCATAAAATATTTCAGCACTTCTTTCCATGTGCGAATAAATCCTGATCGAGAATATTTATCCTTAAATGCACCGATTCCTCCTTGAATGATGTTACCTGTAAATCGAGTCAATAATTCTATAAATGACTCATTTTCTACAAGTCCACCTGGAGCCACGAGTAATATATCTTGAAAAAGAGCCGGTGTAAGATGTGCCGCTATTACTGCATTGATAGCACCTTCTGAATGTGCGACGATATGGACTTTTTCTATTTGTAAAAATTCACAAACTAAGAGGATAATTTCAGCTTTTTGTGATTCCTGACCTGAAATGTTCTTTTTAGTAAAAAGTTTCAAATCATGGCGAGGATGTGTAACTGATATGACACGAAATCCTTCTTCATATAAAAGGCGTATAAGTTCCTTGAATGTTCTTGGTGTTTCTCCCCATCCCGGTGCGATGAATATTGGTATAGGACTTTTGAGAGCTGGTGGGGTTACATCTACAAATGACACTGAACGATTCTGTACCGTAAGTTTCTTATTACTATCAAATTGTTCTTCAAAATTTGATGCCATAAATTCCTATAACTTCCCTATTTCAGCCATTACTGTTTGTGCATAGTTCTTATAATCTTCTAATGATGGATTTACACTCAGTATGTCAAAACTCTTCATTGGCTTTCCATATGCAACAGATACATGATGACGTCGTGTCAACAAACCTCCAAGAGAGATGTGAAATGTACCATCAATACGAACAGGGATAATGAGTGTATTTGTTTTGTGTGCGAGAAATGCCACCCCTCCCTTAGCTTGTTGAATTGTTCCATCGGGCGTAATGCGTCCCTCAGGAAAAATGCAGAGACACCCGCCAGCATGAATAATATCAATATGATGTGCTAAGGATTTTTCATAATCATTAAGACCAACATGCACAGGATACGAACCTAATAATTTAAAGAGTAATCCACCATATATATATTTTCTCCAACCTGAGTTATTGTAGAATTTACTCTCGCGAGACGTATAGAAAATAGGTGAGAACCGTGAAAAAAATGGAAGTGAGGCTGGTACAAAGAAAGGATCCAACTCACTCGTGTGATTACATGCAAAAATCACAGGTCCAACTATTCCTTTTAGATTTTCCAAACCTGATATCTTCCAGTGACAGAAAAACTTCAATCCATAACGACTTGGTATCCATAATATGATCTTTTGGATGAGAAGCGGGGAAATAAAGTAGAGTTTCATTGAGGAATAATTCCCAAGCGGAATATTAATATAATACCACACCTTCAGCTTCTTTGAAGATAGGTGGTATACGAAAATGAGAGTTTAATTTTTTCTTGAGTATCATCCACTCACTAAATCTCTTGATAAATCGAATCATTTAAATATTCTATCAATTAGGGATAAAATTATGATCAAAATTATATAAAGAAACGCTAAATTTCTGTTAAAAAATCGATAAAAAAGCCATTTCCACTGTGCAAAAAGTCCCTTGACATTTAACCAGACCATCTGTTATCATATATGTCAAATGTGAGAGTGGTGCAGTAAACAACAAACCGCTCTCAAAACTGAAAATTTGTTCTATGAAAACTATAACTCGTCAGTTAAGCACTGCGCTCTTTTGCGCTGTGTTAATCACTGCACCATCATTGTTTGGTGCGGATACATCGAGTGTTGGAGGTCTGACCATCACAACATATGCTGGTATCACCTCTTATACGCTCAGCCAGTCAGTCCTTAACAGCATTGTGAATGCCATGTTGTCCGGCAATCCATCTCAGGCTAATTGGATATATGTCCAAAATAGTAATTGTGTCAATCTTGCCCAAGTATTAAGTTACAACAACATTGGTAACGACATGCGATATGGACTAAAAATAACTAGTTTATCAAGCACTTTTACGCTTGCACAGATCCGCTGGAGTGAAACTGGTGGTCTTGGCTCCAGTTCTGGAACGTTCGGCGGACAGAGCATTACGTACAGTGGACATGGTATCGGCATCAACTACGGCCCAGATGGTATCGCTGGCACATCTGACGATATCATCTATACGTCAGGTAACGCTTATGCACCGGTCAATGCGATCTATTTGATCGGAATGTCTGAAAGTTTCAATACGGGAGGACTTTCAGTTGGTGATGCTTTGAATTCATGGTCCAACTCATGTCCAATCACGGAAACAGTCACATACTCCTTAAATGGAGTTAGTGCTTCAACGACTGTGACCTACGTTGTTCCAACATCTCTATGGCTTTCCAATCTTGATGCAGCCAATGTAGTTGTATCATGGCCCACATCCTCGCAAACATTGTTGCTCCAAGAAAATCAAAATATTGGAAGTACAAATTGGATAACCGTGACGAACGCACCAACAATTGTCGGAAACGTGAATAAAGTAACCTTGCCGAAAACAGGAAAATCAATGTTCTTTCGTCTCAAATATCCGTAGGATTAACCAGTAGTCGCGCTCCACCAGGAACGCGACTTTTTTTCATCCTAAAATTCGTGTATTGATGACTTGACACATTGACCTCCTTGAGCTCTATAGCCATCTAAACATTGGAATTCACAATCTTTTACTGGAGTTGAACATTGAGATACTGTAGTAGCCGGTCCGGTAGTTTGTGTGCCACAAGGTGTTGAATTAGATGGGGATAGACACGAATCAGGTGATGAAGAATATGGACTAACATCGATCTGCACTGACTTCGAGTAATTATTTTTTTGGCCTCCACTTGTTACTGAGTAATTAAATATCAAAGTATCTTTTTTACCACCACTACTTATTATATCAGCATTATTATAAGTTAAATTAATTCCATTAGTAGCGCCACTCACTTGGCTACTCAAATCACCTTTAACACTTACAACTGTGATAATTGAAGGATCATATGACCAATTTATAGTTGTTGTAACTTGTCCATTTGCACTAAGTTCTTGTAAATCAATAACGGCAGTACCGTTTGTTGGCGCAGGAACAACCTGCCCACTTTGATTTGTTGCACTCAAAGTCAAATCTCCACTTGGTGTACCACCCCCCCCGCATGGATAATCAGCAGAAGAAATACAAACAGGATTAAATTTTCCATTTGGCAATGTCGGAGTGAATTGTAACCAACCCATAACAGTACTTCCCCATGCAAACCCACTTAACAAGCCGGAGGTAGAGTTATATGAAACTCCTTGACTTGATGTTGCGGTACCACTGAGACCTGTAATTGTCTCATGACTTGAACCTGACAATTCTATACATCCATCCCAGCCATCAGAGCGACCTTCTTCAGAGATAACTCGTGCCCAACCACTCACTGATCCGCTTGAAAGATTGACCTTTACCGGACTTACACCAGTACATGGTGAAGTAGCCTGAAGATCAGCTGCATTGAAACTAATCCAACCAACGTTTGATGACCACGCATATCCACCGAGATTTCCAGAACTATCAACTGAGACATCATATTTTGCACTTGATCCACTGTCATTCGAATTGAAACTAATCCAACCAACGTTTGATGACCATGCCCATCCATCGAGACAACTTGCTTCACCTGTTGGACATGAGGATGTTGCAGCATGCACTGGTGGATGAGAACCTTGGAATACAGTGAGTGACGCTACAAGTAGGACGATGAGCACAGTGAGCGTACCGAGATATAATGCTATTTTTTTCATATTAAAATAAGTATAAAAAGAGGTGATAAATTACCTCAATATTATACCACTCTCGGCCATTCTTCTACAATGAGCAATGATTGTCCCCTGTTGATATCTCGCCAGATTTCTTCTGTTACGAACGGCATGAACGGATGTAATGCTCGAAGTAGTATATGGAGTGTATGAAGTAGGAATTGAACACGAGCTGTACGAGCCTCTATATCATCTCCATTCAGTATAGGTTTACTTTCCTCAAGGATCTTATCTGCAAATTCGTGCCAGACATAGTGATAGAGCTTGTCACCAACAAGATAAAACTTATACTCATCCATTTCTTTAGTAATTTCAGTGATTAGTTCATTCAGATTTTTCAAATAAGCAGATTCTGTCGGCGTCCATGATTTAAACATGGGATCAAATTCAACTTGTGGCACCGAAGAAAGCTTAAACCGCTCACCTTCAGACGCTTCAAGGATAAAACGCGTAATATTCCATACTTTATTTGCAAAATTTTTATACCCTTTAACCTTGTCTTCGGACAATTTCATGTCATTTCCTGGACCAGTACCAATGATGAGTGACAATCGTGTGGCATCAGCACCATATTTGGCTATCATATCGAGTGGATCAATATTTGTTTCTGGTTTTGACTTAGACATCTTCTCGCCTTTGGCTGTACGTACGAGGCCGTGGAGATACACTGTCTTAAAAGGTACTTCACCAAGGAGACATCCCGTCATGAGTATCATACGTGCCACCCAGAAGAAAATAATGTCATACCCAGTCTCAAGAACACTTGTTGGATGGAAAACTTCGAGATCCTTAGTCTTTTCAGGCCAACCGAGAGTAGAGAACGTCCACAATCCCGATGAGAACCACGTATCGAGAGTATCTTCATCTTGCGTCCATCCTTCGCCTTTTGGTGCTTCCAAACTAACAGAAATATCAGAACCTTTATACCAGACAGGGATTCTGTGCCCATACCAAATCTGCCTTGAAATACACCAATCATGCAAATTCTCAATCCAATTAAAATAGACGCGCTCAAAACGATCAGGAATTATCTCGATTTTTCCGTGAGGATTTTTTTCACTCTTAACCGCATGTATCATTATTTCTTTTAAAGTCACTTCTTGACCCGCCTTAATGCCAGGAATATTGGAATGTGGGATCTTGAATTTGGTATTTACACCGATGAACCATTGTAGTTTTGGTAATGGTTCAATAACACCACCAGTTCTTTCTGCCGTAGCGATATTTTGAGTGACATCTTCAGTTTTTTCGAGGAGATTATTTTCTTCTAACCATTTCACTATAGCCTCACGTGCTGGCACAACTTTCAAACCAGATACTATACCTGTGTTTGGCATCATCTTGGCAAATTCATCGATAACTTGAATTGATGGTAGGCTGTGTCTTGAAGCGATGAGTGCATCTGTACCACTGTGAGCTGGTGTAACACCGACAGCGCCAGTACCAAAAGCTGGATCAACTGCTTCATCAGCAACAATTTTAATTACGAGCTGTGCTCCAGCAAAATCTGCTTTATATTCTTTACCAACAAATTTCTTATATCGAATATCGTCTGGATGAACTGCAACAGCAGTGTCACCTACTTTTGTTTCTGGACGAGTTGTGGCAATAGAAATAGGAAAATCCTTTGAATATTTAAATGTATACAACTTCGCTTTACGTTCTTCATAGACTATCTCATCATCAGAAATAGTTGTTTGACCTTTTGGATCCCAGTTAACGATGCGATTACCACGGTATATGAGTCCGAGGTCATACATAGTCTTGAAAGCAGTACGAACCGCCACAGTTCTTTTCTCATCTAACGTAAAAGCTTCGCGTGACCAATCTATCGATGCTCCCATTTTACGAACTTGATTGACGATGGTGTCATGACTATCTTGAGCAAATGTATTAACTCGTTTCAAGAATTCTTCACGGCCAAGATCGTGACGACGCTTTCCTTCTTTCTTTTCTAGTTCTTTTTCAACTTTTGATTGAGTGGCTATAGCAGCATGGTCAGTCCCTGGAACCCAGAGAGTCTTATATCCTTGCATGCGTTTGTAACGGATCATGATGTCTTCTATAGCGAGCATGGCAGCATGACCCATGTGCAGTGTTCCCGTCACATTTGGTGGTGGCAGAACGATGGAAAATGGTTCGCCTGTTTGATTACGCTTGGGTAAATGATCAGGATTGAAATAGTTACTGTCTTCCCACGTCTTATACACCAGAAACTCCGTTTCGGTGGGATTATAGGGCTTCTTGAATTTATCATTCATGGAAGCAATAGTAGCAGAAATATTCACCAAAACAAAGCTGGCTTAGTAGAAGTTATTTGACAAAATCTATAAATGTGCTAATGTCAGCACCAGTATGGCTCTTTGCAATATATGGAATAAGAGCTCAACAACAAACAAGAAACAACAAACCGTCGGTAGAAATTATGAAAAAGAAACTGATTGCGGTCGTCACACTTGCTGTGGCATTCAACATCACTTCACACTCGGCTGAGTTCGTCATCACGACAACTGACGATGGTGTCATCCGAACAAGCGCTACAACGACGCGCATGTTTAGCCCGGCCATCAACAGTCCGCAGAACCCCAACAACAATGTGTTCCTATTCAATTCGGAAAACATTGTGATCGAGTCACTCTGTTCAAGCATTTCGCCCAATAAGCCCCAGAGCTACATAAATACCATGCTCGGCTTGGCAGGTGTTTCAGTTCCAACTGATCGGACATCAAATCCGGCAGCCTGGTACGTCATCCCTCCCAACGGTCTTCAGTGGTTTGATGGGTACACCACGACATTCAAATCGTGGCTCGGTAGCCCATATTTAACCAATTCAGCAACAGCAAATGACAACGGGAGCCGTTTTGTTGTGAGCGTTTGTGGGACTAATGATGTCTCGCGATATAGCTGTATGATCTACAGCTCGCTCACGAACCTTGCTCCTGTTACGTTCCCCATTGGCACAAATACGTCCAATGGCCAGGAAATTCCATTCAACGCAAACTACGTTGGTATCTCTGTTGGATCCGATGGAATACTTGAATCCTACCCAAGTGCTATTGCAGGCGGGTGGGTTCAAAACGGCGATGACACAGTTCTTGTCACAAACCAGTTACCATCACAAAGCACGTATAACTGGTTCTATCGGTTCGGCGCGACGGTTGTCATCAATGCGACAAGTATTGCTGACTTCAAGAGTGTTCAAGACCAGTTTGCTACAACCAACCAGTGGATCACAGCGACACTGATGCGTGACGGAGTAATTGTGGCTTCCCGTACAGTTTCAATGTCCATGGCTTTCGTCCAAGTTTCTTTGGATGGAAACTACGGCATGAAAATGGTCATCACGGGTGGCCAGCAAAACATGACGTATAAAGTACAGACCACTCCGAGCTTGAGCGATCCGATCGCGTGGAAGTCTTTCGATGATAATCTGTCCTTGTCCCCGGGAGAGCCCTACGACATCGGCACAACGAATACCGCCCAATTTTACAGGGCAGTTCTCGTCGCTCCGTAACGTACATAGCTTCACAGCCTTCAAACCCTGTACCAGTATGCATACGCATCGGTACAGGGTATTTCTTTTGACAAATTTATAATAATATGTTAGGCTCGAATTCATTGCGCCTACACGCATGCATTATAGGATTAGTAATAACACAACATTTATGAGTAAAAATTATACACGTATACTTATCGCTCTATGTGCCATCACATTGATTGGCATATGGGGTAACATACACGCTCAAACAGTCAATGGTACTGATGATGGATCAGTACCACCAGCTTCCGTAACACAGGATCCTACAAACGGAAGTGACGACACAACCACAACACCATCAATAATGAGTGCTGCCATTCCTGCACAATCAACATCTGGCATCAATGGAAGTGATGATACAAGTTCATCTTCAACAACAGACTCTACAACAGGTTCTGCGGTTGCAACTTCAACAAATGGTTCAGACGACGTTGGCACTTCATCACAAATGGGATCAACAGCAACAAGTACTGGCATCGCATCAACAACAAACGGTGATGACGATAGTCAGACTACAGTTGCAACCACAACTCCAACAGTAACAGTATCTGCTATATCATCTGGCGGAGGTAGTGGCGGAGGTAGTTTCTATGGTAGTAACTCAAGTGGAGGTGGCAGTATTTTCCCATTCAGTGTCTTGGGAACAACAACTCCCCTTGCAACTTTCATCTCATGTCCTCTTCTTACTGATTTCCTTCAGATAGGTACAGGAAATAACAAAACTCAAGTTCTCAAACTTCAGGCATTCTTAAATACACAAGGATTCCCTCTGACTCTTTCTGGTATCTTCGACACAAAAACTGAGACGGCTGTCAAAGCATTTCAGTCAAAATATCTCATAGACGTTATGGGTCCATGGAAAGCAACTGCTCCATCTGGCATCGTCTATATCACCACAAAGAAAAAAATTAACGAGCTTGCATGTAAATCACCTCTCACACTTACTCCAGCTGAATTGGCAACTATCAATGCATACATAGCCAATCAAAATGGAAACTCTACAGTTGTAGGCCCATCTATTGAAAACGGAACTGGTACATCTACTTCGACAACTTCACCACTCATTGGTGAAAATACTACTTCAGGTGGATCTAACACAGCATCTGTCATCAACGCTAACATTCTCGAGCGTTTCTGGAACTTCTTGAAGAATATCTTCTAACGTATCTAGGGCAAACAAAATTCCGCCTTCAAGGCGGTTTTTTGTTGTTTATTGATTATATGGGTGACCCTACAGGGAGTCGAACCCTGCTTACTGCCTTGAGAAGGCGGTGTCCTAGCCGATAGACGATAGGGCCAAGTAAAATTACTTGTGGCGAAACTATAACCTTATTTTTAGGCTTTATCAAGCCATTCCTTTTCTTGGCGAACCAAGAGCTTTTCTGCTTGCGATGGATCAGCCATGAGCATCTTGGTAATACGCTCCATGCGCACTGATTGAGATCCCTTAATGAGTACCACATCCCCTGCTCCAACTATTTTGGAGATTGCTTCACCAGCTTCAATTGAAGAAGAATATGAGAAGACTTTCTCTTTAGACATTCCATTTATCACTGCCTCATCAGCTATAGCTGTAGCACGTGGACCAACTGTAACCAATACACTAGCTGAATACTGAATAATCTTACCTATATTTCGATGCTCACCGGCTGAATACGAACCTAGTTCCATCATATCTCCTAGAACCGCTATTTTCTTACCCGTAGAATCTAATGACTTCAAAGCCTCAATAGCAGCAGAAACAGCATCAGGTGAAGAATTATAGGTATCATCAATAATTACAGAGTTATTTATACCTGAGATGATATTCATACGCCCTTTAGGTGCTTCGTATTTAGAAATATTTTCTATTGCTTTATCTATAGGTAAACCTTTTAATTGAGCGACGGCTATTCCAGCAAGAATTGGGTACATAAAAGTTGTACCAATAATTCCTTTAACATCGATAGGAAACTTCTTCAATTCACCTCTATCATTTAAATTAATATTGAATGAAAAACCAAGAGGTATACGAGCCCCATTTTTATCTTCATAAGAAACTAAATAATCCGTCCCTCGAACTGAAGACTCTTCTCCAAAACCAAAAGTTGAAACGCTCATATCTTTCTGTCTCAACTTCTCCCCCAACTTAACTATCTTTGGCTCATCAGCGAAAAGTACAAGTGAACCTCCCTTCTTAACTGCACAAGCCAGAAATGATTTCTCTTCAAAGACTTGAGTTGGTGATGTGAAAAACTCCACATGAACCGGCTTATCACCAACTTTGGTCATAACCGCTATATCAGGATGGAGCCATTTGGTAACACGTCTGATGTCACCTGGATGATCAGCGCCTATTTCGAGAACCAATGTATCAGGATAGGCTTTACGCTTCATGATAAGTGAAGCGCCCGCGTGTATATTATTGACCCAACCCGATAAACTTTTCCACGCATTTGGAACTCCGATAATGGTGAGTGGTAGACCTATTTCACTATTCAAACTCTTCTCACTTTTACGAACAAAACCACTCGTCTTAAGTGCACAAAAAATCGCATCTTTAGTCGCCGTTTTACCAACACTACCAGTAACAGCTATGATAAAAGGCTTATATTTTTTAATGATAAGCCGCGATTCAACCGTGAGGATGAAAACAATGATTTTCTTGAGTATTTGCATACGTTTGTTCTTTACTCTCTACTCCTTTCTTCTAACTACCAATTACTTACCTATCCGGCGGAATACTGTAGTAGTTTATCAGAAACTTAGCCAAGTCGTCGAATGCCTGAGTGAGTGTTGCTGAGGCATATTCAGCTCCTTTTGGATAAATTTGATATAAGAAAATAATAAATTTTGAATTTGATGCTGGAAGAAAACCGAAAAATGAGTGTAAATACCTGTCAGAATAATATCCTCCATGAACCGGATCTGCTATTTCAGCCGTTCCTGTCTTGGCAGCCATACTGTAATTCATATTTTTTATTTGTCCATTGACAAGGGCGGTGTCGACAACGGTCACCAACATACTATCGACATCTGTTACTGTTTGCGGTTTGAGCACTGGTCCTTGTTTTGGCCAATTAAGCACTTTCTTACTACCATCTATATAATCAATTTCTTTAACGACGTGTGGAGTGACTAGATATCCTCCATTGGCAAGTACCGAGAGAGCTCGAGCCATCTCAACTGGTGAGACTGCTATACCTTGACCATACGAAGCCGTTGCCACATCGATGTCTTTTCCTATTCGTGTGAGATTTCCAATGATACCCGTTGCTTCATTTGGTAAATCTATACCCGTCGTTGAACCAAGACCATAGTTTGCAAAATATTTTGCCATAGTACTTGAACCAACTTTGAGAGCTATGTATGAAGCGCCCATATTCAATGACTGACTCAATACTTGTTGCATAGGGATAACACCACGAGCTTTTCCATCATAGTTACAAATCTTCTTTTTATTAAGAACCATACATCCCACGTCGTTATAGGTTGAATCTTTAGTGATAGCTCCAGAATCTATACCCATAGCCATGGTGAGAGGCTTCATGATTGAGCCCATTTCATATACGCGTTCAACGAGTGGATTGGACAATAGACCTACATTTGATACATGTGATAAATCATTTGGATCAAACGTAGGGAGTGAACTGAGAGCGAGTATATCTCCTGTCTGTGGATCCATGACAATTCCTCCGATGGAATCTGGGTGCCATTGTGTTTGTGTGTCTGTTAAGACTTTTTCGAGATACGCTTGAGTTGTTGGCTCTATAGTAGTTATGACATCACCTTCATTATTTTCCTTAGAGTTAAAGACTGAATCGAGCCCACTAAAAAGATCTGCGAATACGTTGACTGTTGACCCTTGGCTCGGTCGATTGAGTACATCATCATACGAACGTTCTATGCCATATCGCCCACTGATCGTACTACTTGCACTTGTATCTTGACCGATGATACCGAGTGTCTGTGAGGCCAATGTACCACCAGGATATGAACGCCACGCTTCAGGAGCAACGAGGACACCACCTAATTTCAAACTCTGAATGCTTTGTGCGACAGAGTTAGTAAGTTTATGTACGAGCTCAACGTAGGATCCGGTAGATTTTGTAGCTTTGGTAAACGTATTCTGATCGATGGGGACATATTCAGAAATGTCTTGAAATGCTTGTGTGGGATTTAGTAATAATTTTGGGTTGAGATATATGAAATATCCTCGAGCGACTGAAGCTCCTACGACACTACTTCCCTCTTTTGATTGAAAAAATATAGAACCTCGATCAAAAACCGATACTGTCGGTCGGGTGTATTGAGCTTCTGCGCGAGCTACGTATGTCTTACCTTTAAGTATCTGTATATTGTAGAGAGAGGCGACAATTGCACATCCACCTATGCCAAGGAGTATGAGAACGAATCTGATTCGCAGTCGTACCTTAGAATTCATGACTCGAAAGAGCAACGCTGCCAAGTGAAGCAGAAGCTGGTATATAAGCACTGACAGGACTTACCGTCATTCCATATGTTGAAAGGGCGCTTGGTGAAGCAGAATTTTCTAATTTCATATATTGAGTACCGAGATCATTTACAGAATTGTTGAGCGCATCAGCCTCACCGCCAATTTGTTCGGCAGCGATGGTTCTCGATACTGCCTGATACACATTGATACCATACCAGAGAGTTGCAAGAGCACAGCCAACACACAATACCCGCATAATCAAAACGCGATAGGTATGTACTGTGGTATAAGTTTGTGCAAGTGCTTTGGTCATATAATTTAATTTCTAATTATCTAATTAATCTAATTTCTTAAAACTTTTCTCTATTATTCGTAATTTTGCTGATCTCGATCGGGGGTTTTCTGCTAACTCCTGTGGAACTGCGGTTACTGGTTTTTTAGTTAAAATGAGTGCCTCACCAGTTTCTTTTTTCTCTTTATAAAATTCTTTAACAATTCGATCTTCTAAACTATGAAATGAAATGATGGCCATACGTCCGTGTGGAGCGAGTCGTTCAAAACCTTTTCTAATTCCTTCTTTCAAGGCCCCGAGCTCGTCATTCACTGTTATGCGCAATGCTTGAAAAGTTTTTGTGGCTGGATGAATTGGTTTCTTACCAAATGAACGAAATGCTGGTACTGCTCCTTTCACTATTTCTGCCAACTCCATCGTTGTCTCTATCTTTTTCTTTTCGCGGTATTCAACGATTTTCTTAGCAATCCGCCTGGCATATCGATCTTCTCCGTATCCAAAGATGACATTCGCAATATCTTCTTCTTTCCAACCATTCACTATATCTTTGGCGGTGAAAGGATAACTTGCCGGATCTCCCATGGTCATCAGTAACGGTTCATCCTTCAAGAAAGTAAATCCTCTACCTGAATTATCAAGCTCATCTGAAGAAATACCGAGATCAAAGAGAATGAAATCAACTGCAGGAATCTGATGAGTATCGAGAACTTTGTCGAGGTTGCGGTAGTTCTCTACTTCAAGGATTAATTTATCCGTACTATCTTTCAATAATTCCTCGGCTCGTACAATTGCTTGTGGATCTCGATCAAGACCGATGACATTGAACTTGCTTTGCCTGCCGGCAGGCAGGTTTCCAGTTTTCTCTTGAAAAGCTTTGGCAAGTGCAACTGCATGTCCCGCACCACCCAAAGTTCCATCGAGATACCAAAAAGATTTACTTGATACTTGATCAGCCCCGTGACGAATCTGCTGATTCGTGATACTTTGACATTCCGCGAAAGCAGCTACTATTTCATGTAAAAGAACAGGAACATGTACACTACTATTCGAACTTTCTTCTGTACTTAAATACTTCGTACTCATACCTAAATCATTCCGGCCGATGAGAGCTTTTCAGCTATAACATCAGTCTTCTTCCCGAACTCCTCGCGATATGCCGACCATACATCTGCATCCCAGATTTCAAGGCGATTCATAACGCCAATAATCGTGGCTGCAACCGATAGACCCGCATGCTCTCTTAAATGCTCTGGAACAAGGATACGACCGATAGAGTCAACCGATGTTTCAACCGCCCGTCCGATAATCAGGCGATTGAAATTACGATTGTCGGTTCGTAACATCGAAGCATTGTCACTCGTCGACAAACGGTTCGCGAAAGTATTCCACTCCGAGACTGTGAATACGAACAGACAATTGTCTATGCCTGGCGCAATCACAACGGTCGACCCCAATTCCTTACGGAATTTTGCGGGGAGCGAAATGCGACCCTTGTCATCGAATGTATGCTGATGTTCTCCGATGAGCATGTTAATTAATGGTGAGAAATTTTGGTCAAAAGTTGCGCCTCAAAGGCAGAACCAAATTTCCTACTTCTTCCCACTCGGTTACCATTATATCCCACTTCATATATATTTGCATGTAAATTGACCTGTGGATAACAAGTGCACAAGTTCAAAATATGACTTGAAACATGAACTTCATAGATAATAAAAAAGGAGAGCAGTTGTCTGCATCTCCCTTGAAAAAAAATTAATCTGGTAAGTCATTAACATTAATCATAGCCACTACTTCAAAACTAGTAACAATTGCTGCGAGTGACTGTTGAACTCTTTCGTCACGAAATGTGTGCAATAGTGAACGTTTGAATAGCCGTCCAATCGTCTGCGTAATCTCATCACACTCATCTTGATCAATAAATTTCTTCGAAATAATCATTTCTCTGTAACGAAGAAGTGCATCATCACACCTTATATAAATGTTATGTTCCAGGCCTGATATCTTACCCGGCTTTACATTTTTGTTTCTAGAGCGTGTCCGAATCGAAACGCATGCCCCGTGAGCATGTGTGCGTAAATCTTTGTCTCGAATTCGTAGCACTTGTTTAAGCAACGAAACTGGTCTTTTATTTTTTTCTTTCACAATGAACCTTTCCTGTTGTTGGTTTTTACTGTTATTTAAAGTATTGATACCACAAAATGACTTATATGGCAATACTTACTCCCCTTTTGGTTTCATCAATGGGAACAATTGCGTCTCGCGAAGGGGTTTACCTATCAAAGTAGAGAAAAGTCTATCACCATAACCAAAACCGAATGCAGGAGGCATAGCATGCTCAAGCATTTCCACGAATTCCCAATCTGGCATCATAGCCTCTGTATCACCTTTTTCTATGAGTTTCTTTTGTGTTTCGAAACGAGCACGTTGGTCTGGAGCATCATTCAGTTCAGCGAAGCCATTTGTCATCTCAGCACCACCAAGGATAAGTTGAGCACGTAGTGTTGTCTCTGGTCGAGCCGGATCGACTTTTGATAAAGGAGAAACAAGCTTTGGATGACCAACAAGCCATGCGGGACCCATGATCTGTTTTCGGCAATATTTCCAAAGAGTATCAGTAAGTCGCTCCCTATTCATACCTTCAAAAGTCACTTTCAATTCTTTAAGTTTGGCGACCATATCTTTTTCTCCAGCCGCAAGCACATTGATGCCAGTCATTTTTTCAATCGTATCAACATACTGAATTCTCGGCCATGCAACTCCGAGATCAACTTTATTACCGCGTATATCGAAAGAAAGTGTACGAAATGTTTCTTCGGCAACTTTTTTTATAAGTTTTTCGCTAAAGATAACCCCTTCATCAAAAGAAAAATATGAACCATAAAATTCGAGGTTGGTAAATTCTTGAGCATGCTCAGGACTTGACCCTTCATTACGATAGAGACGTCCAATTTCGAATGTACGAGGAAAACCAGCGGCTATGAGTCTCTTTTGCCACAATTCACCAACAGAAATGCGGAGAAATACATCCATATCATAGTCATTATGATGTGTAGCGAAAGGTCGAGCTTCGGCACCACCGGTTGTCGTCTCGAGGGTTGGTGTTTCCACTTCGAGAAAACCGTTTTCTTTCATGTATTCCCTCGCTGCATCCCAAAACTTTGCCTTTTTATAGAAAATATCACGAGTCTCTGGATCCATAATGAAATCAAGATAACGTTTACGCAACTTCTCATCAGGATCAGTCAAACCATGCCATTTTTCAGGTAGTGGCAAAAGTGATTTGGAAGCCATGGTCCATGCAGTAACAAGAATACTCTGTTCACCGCGTTGAGTTACAAAAAAAGTACCCGTAATACTGACAATATCGCCGATATCTACAACGGTGGTAAAGAAATCAAAATTCTTAGTAGGTTCTGTACCATTTAAAACATCCTTCTTGATTACCCCTTGAAATGTCGCTTTTCCATCATCGAGAACAATAAACAAGATAGCTCCTTGCCCGCGGATAGCCATAACACGGCCAGCCAGAGAGACTACTTTTCCTGCATGTGTACCGGAGCCTTTTTCATCATATTCGGCAAAGTTAGTCTTTGCATCAGCCAAACAAAAATCACGAGGGACCGATGCGGGATATGGGTCTATGCCAGCCTTTTTGAGAGTCTCAAGCTTGGCAAGACGGATAGAACGGAGTTCGTCGAGTGATGATGACATAGGGCTAGTTTACATTGAAAACTATGATTTCGCAATTTCGTCCTGTGACCAAATCCTATCAATCTCACCCATATATTCATCGGGCTTTTTAGTAATTTCCATGTGGCCACCTTTCATTGCAAGAAAATGATCGACATGCTTCTCACTAATTACTTCTTTAACTTTCTCTGGAGGGAAAAGTCCATCTCCTTCGCTTGTCAAAATTGTAATACCTACCCCTTCGTCATGGAGATATTTGACCATATCTTGTATCTCTATCTTTGATATTGCAATTGATTCCTTTGTTGCTCTCACTGGATTTGCTGTGAGATACGAGCTGAATCTTTTGAGAATATCTTGAACATATGACTGACGCTTCAAATCATCACTATATAAGAGGTCTCCTATTTCGCCGAGAGTGAAATTATTAAAACGAGTACTCAGTTTTGGAAAATTATCCGGACCAATCATTCCTGCTGAATTGGCAAAGACGATTCTATGGAATCGTTCGGTTTCAAGTACAGCTGCAATAGCAGTGTTGATTCCGCCTTCTGAATGAGCAATAACATCAACTTTATCTAACCCTTTTTGTTCAAGGATGGCCAAAAGTGCTAGGGCCTTACGCAATTCTTCTGTCGGGTATAATTTCTTCAAATCTTCATCAACATGTTCCATTTAGTTGCCATGTCGAGGATGTTCGAGTGAGATAACTCGACGACCTTGCTCATATAATACACGCATACCATCCTTAAACGATTCCATATCTTCAGTCCATCCTGGTGCAATCAAAACAGGAACACCGGTTTTTAAGTGTTCCGGCGTGATATCAACAATCTCAAATTCTGTTCCGAAGAGATTGATCGTCTCTCTCTTTTTGAATTGTCCTTAAAAATCAAATGATGATTCGATATTTTCTCCAGTATGTTCCATAAGCTACAGTCTACTCCAAAAGAAAGACTACGCCAACGCAGCCACCTTATACACCATTGATCCTTTAGGTGTCTGTACGGTTACGGTATCCCCCTCCTTATGCCCTATCAAAGCAGAACCAAGTGGTGAGACATTTGAAATCTTGCCCGCAGATGTATCAGATTCCTCTGAGCCAACAATGGTAAACAACATGGATTTATTATCTGAAGAACCATTCTTTTCCAATCTGACTGTTGAACCTACAGATATCACTGCTCCGCCAGTTGCTTTGGTGATGACAGCCGTCTTAAGTAGATTTTCAACATACTTAATACGATCTTCGACTTCACCTTGTTCTTCACGAGCCTGATGATACTCAGCGTTTTCTGAGAGATCTCCGAGTTTTTTTGCATATTCAAGATGATCTGCAACTTCCTTGCGACGTTCGGCTTTCAGATATTCAAGTTCTTTCTTGAGTTCGGCAAACTTTTCATTAGTGAGGTATTGAGTATCTGTTGTAGACATGAGAATAGTATGTATATATTAATAAAATAATAAATAAAAGCCTTTAACCAGTATACCTGGTAAAGTGGCCCTATAACGTTTCCAGTATACCACTTCTCCATCAACAAGCTGTGGATAATTCTATACCCCGACATCAATTTTTCAAATATTCTGGCGTATTCGTATTCATCCAATCCAACTGCTGACGCATGACTGCTGCAGCACCGATGACGTTGGTTACAGAACCATGATCCATCACTACCGCAAAGGCATACTTCGGATTTTGATACGGCCAAAAACCTGTCACCCATGAGTTAACATTGGCTTTAGAGACACCAAGTTCTGCAGTACCGGTTTTGGCAGCCACTTCAACGTATGGAACATTGAGAGCTTTAGCCACACCAATCTCTGCACCCAATCGCATTCCTTCATGCACGATATCAAAATCAGAATGAGCAAGGCCAACATTTCTCTCTATATGAGGCCCATCTCCTTTGAGGATAGTCGGTGTAAGTATATCTCCATAATTTGCGAGTGATGCAACCGCACGAATTATCTGGATTGGTGTCACTTGCCAGCCATATTGACCGATAGATGTATGGTACGTATCACCCAGATACCAATCTTGACCAAAGGTTGCTTTTTTCCATGCGACTGTAGGTACGAGTCCCGAAGGACCAGAGAAAAATGATGGTGCGGAAGTTGATCCAAAACCAAATAGTGAGAAATATTTGTCCAAACGAGTGATACCAAGTCCTTGTTGATCACCATATCCTCCTCCAACGGTATAAAAATACACGTCAGAAGAAAAAGCTATAGCATGACGCATATCGAGATCACCAAGCGCTTTCCAGTCATGAAAGACACTTACTTGAGTTGGATCATAGGGATTCGTAACTGAAATAGAACCGGTATCATGAATTATTTTATTTGGATCCATACTATGTTCGGTGAGTGCGGCCATAGCGATATACGGCTTCACAATAGATCCTGGAGTATACAATCCACTGGTTATACGATTCAAAAATGGCTGTTCAGGGTCAGTCAAGAAACTGTGGATGGCAGTCTGATCAATCTTATCAGACATAACTTGAGAACTATATTCTGGATAACTGGTCATAGCCAATACTTCGCCGGTGCGCACATCCATGATGATGCCAGCTCCACCATTAAAGCCTACACGAGTTGCTATGTCTTTAATATTATTATACAGAGCCGACTCCACTTTACTATCGATAGATAAAGTAATGTTATTCCCTGCTTCTGGTGGTTGGATGATATTTTGTGAGACGATATGTCCACGTGCATCCACTTCCACCAAGCGAGAACCGTTTACACCCTGGAGGAGACTGTCATAATATTTTTCTATACCAGAAATGCCATTGAAATCTTCTTGATAATAAAAACCATTGGAATCCTTTGATGGATATTGCACATACCCAAGGACATGAGCAAGACCAGTTGTTGTCGCATAATCACGTTCTGCCACAAAACTTTCTGGATCATCTGGTGTCGACGTTGTACCAAAAGATGCAGGAGCATTCCATGCCAAAGCGACGCCATTTCTATCGTAGATAATCCCTCGCGAAGCAAATATAGGCACTGGTCGGAGGAGATTCGCTTCACTTTGATCACGATATGCCGATCCATGTACGATCTGTAAATTTCCCGCTTGAAATATATACACTGAAGCAAGCACGAGAAAAAATCCAAGTACTGAATACAAAACAGGTTTTGAAATAGGACGCTCTATACGCCCTTCATATTGATCTTGATCAAAATGTGAAGTGGAATGAGCATCAATCAAAACTTCATCAGGATCTATTTCAATATATCTTTTTTTCTTCATCTAACTATTTTTTTAAGTACATAAGTAATAGTAATAATCACCAGAGCTATAATTGTACCTGCATATCCTCGTACACCCATACTCGGAACCATACCGAACAATGCATCATAGATGATACCACTTATGATGATCTCAAAGGAAAATGAAAACTGCCACATGCCAATAATGATAAGTGGTAAAGCAACGAACCACCATCCGTTTATGATTGAGAGTGCAAGTGCTAGATATATTACTATTCGAAACAAAACGCTGTATCTCATATTATTTCTTGCTTTTTACGGGTGATGGAACCACGTATTTTGAAACACTCTGGTTTTGAGGGATAGCTATAGTGACTTCTACAAATCGTAATTGATAGATATTGATTGGCGGTGAAAAAAGAATTGTCTCAAAAGGATTTGATGGATTATTGAGGACTGCGGTCACTGTACCGAACGTTCCATCAGAAAGCGAACCATCAGAAACACTATCTCCGACTGCGATTTGTGTTGCTTGAGGAATCTGGGCTTCATACTGTCCGCCCCCACGACCAACAGCTGTCGCAGGGATATGTGTTGAACCGATTAATACGGGATACGATTGTCCTGGTGAAGAGAGCAGGGTTACTTTCGAGGTCTCACCAAGCACATCAGTAGTTGTCCCTATCAATATATTTCCTGGGGCAAATACCGGAGAGCCGAGCATCACTCCTTCATTTGAACCAATATCGACAATAAGCTCATCATATGGAGCGAGTGGCGGACGAGCGAGAATTGCACCCAAAATGCGTGAACCCAAAGGACTGATAGAGTTGGTTATAGTACTAAAATTAGAACTTGTTGAAGTAGATGTAGGGTTTGTAGAAGTTGCGATCTGCATTGCTGAGGTCGTAGAAATTGCTACTGAAGAAACTGGATTTTTTCGTCCAAACAAGGTGAGTAATTGGGTGTTTTCATCCTTTATACTATTGGTTGAAGCATTTTCTGCAATTAATTCTTGAATGCGTATCTGTAAGGCTTGATTTTCTGCGAGAAGTTCATCGGGAGATTTGAGTGAACCATTCATAACTGAAAATTCCATTCGCCAAAAAGGTCGAATGATAGTTGTTACAACTGCAGGTATGAAATGTGGTGCAAAAAACTGAAAGATGGCAATGACCACTACGATACCCCCAACAATCAGGGAAATAAATCGAGCATTACGGCTCCCTGTCCTTTTACTTGTTCGGATATACATCGTCGTCACTGTCCAAGAGGACAGATTTATACTTTTCCAAATCTTCCAAGATAATTCCTGCTCCACGGGCAATAGCAGTCAATGGATCTTCAGCTATGGTAACAGGGATATTGAGCGTTTCGCGGAGAAGTTCATCTAAACCTTTGATGAGTGCACCACCACCGACCAGATGGATACCACGCCTCATGATGTCAGAAAGTATTTCAGGTGGTGTCGTTTCGAGCGCTTCTCGGGCTGATTCAACAATGGCATCAATTGAATTGTTCATCGCTTCACGAATATCAGAATCAGTGATGATCACTTCACGTGGTAAACCAGTGATAAGATCGCGCCCACGGATAGTTGTTTCAACAGGCTCACCTGGCATGACGATACCTACGTTTATTTTAACTTGTTCAGCAGTGGTTTCTCCTATTAATATTTTAAATTCATTTCGGATATACGAAATGATGTCATTATTGAGCTTATCACCAGCAATTTTGAGGTTTTTCGAGCGTACAATACCGCCCAGAGAAATGATAGCGATGTCAGTCGTACCACCTCCAATATCGATAACCATAGATCCGACTGGATCGTGAACGGGGAGACGAATGCCAATAGCACCTGCCATAGGTTGCTCGACGATATAGACTTCGCGAGCTCCAGCATTCTTGGCTGCATCACGGACAGCGCGGATTTCAACGTTAGTCACACCTGATGGAACGCCGATGACGACACGAGGACCCAAGAATTTCTTTGGAAGATATTCATGAGCTCGTTTCATCAAATAGGAGAGCATTTCTTCTGTAACTTCAAAGTCTGAGATGACACCATCAACGAGTGGTCGTACTGCGATGATATGCGTTGGTGTACGACCCAACATTTCTTTTGCTGCTGTTCCCACAGCAACGACTTGACCAGTTTTCTGATTGACTGCAACAACAGATGGTTCGTTAACAACAATGCCTTTTCCACGCACATAGACGAGCGTATTGGCAGTACCAAGATCGATGCCGATATCATTCGAAAAACGGCTTAGTAACTTATCTTTTTGATCCTTATAAGATTTTCTAGCTGACATGATTAAACTCTATCACAAATCGTAAAAGGCGGTAATTGACACCTTATTTTCTATGTGCTCTTTTCTTTTATTAATAACTACACTCCACTCAACTAGAGCGTCTCAATCTTTACCATCTCCACCTTCCCTGTCAGTCTATCCTTTGTTTCGACTTCACCTTTCGCCAAAGTCTTCTCACTAATTATTATTCTCTTTGGAATACCGATCAAATCTGAATCGCCAAATTTTTCTCCAGCAGTTGTATCTCGATCATCATATAAAACTTCAACCCCCTTATCCGAAAGCTTTTTATACAAATTATCTGCTTCAACCTTAACTTTTTCACCCTTATCGAAGATAGCAATCAAATGCACACTGAAAGGAGCGACTGCTTCAGGCCAGACCAATCCTTTATCATCAGCATGAACCTCAACAATAGTACCCATGACGCGTCCAGGACCAATGCCGTAACTTCCCATAACAACCGGTATAGATTTACCTTCTTCATTTGAATAGAGCAAGCCCAAAGGTTCTGAATATTTCGTACCAAGTGAGAAAATGTTCCCAACCTCGACAGCCTTTTTCTCAATTAAATCAGACTTCTGTACCCCAAGTTCCTTCAGGACTTCATCATTCAATACTTCCTTATTTATAGCAATCTTTTTCTTTTCATCAATGAAAATAGTATCTTCACCTGCTTCTGAGAGAGTCTGGAATTCATGAGAATACTTTGAGAATGAACCACCACTAGCAAAAGTAATATACGTTTCAGCACCTAGACCAACACGATCAAATATCTTCAAATACGCTTGCTTGGCTTTTTCATAGAAAACCTGATGATCTACATCATTACGATTGAAAGAATATAGATCTTTCATCAAAAATTCACGACCACGCATGATGCCTGACTTGGCGCGTGCTTCGTTGCGAAACTTTGTCTGGAATTGATACACAGAAGTTGGCAAATCACGAAATGAACGAACATGATCTTTCATGAGCGCTGTAAGTGGTTCTTCATGGGTAAAACCAAGGCCAAGTTCTGTGCCATTTTTTAGTTCTGTCTTGAACCAATTATCAACCACTTTATCATCCCAGCGTCCAGAGACTTCCCAGTTTTTCTTGTCTTGAAGAGCTGTCAGATGAACTTCCTGACCACCAATAGCATTCATTTCTTCACGGATAATGTTCACTATCTTATTGAGCACACGCAGGCCCAATGGCAAATACGAATACACTCCAGCCATTTCCTTATTGATAAACCCCGCACGAATAAGGAGTTGGGCATTCTTGGCAACTTCGTCCTTTGGCGCTTCGCGACGTGTCTTAGTGAAGAGGTGTGATTGTTTCATTAGGGGTAATAATAACTAATTATAAGGATAATTGCACGGAGATTGACTGACCTATAGTTGAAATGTATAGTCATAACAGTCTTAGATCGGTGTGGCATGAAGCCATACCTTTTAGAACAAAAAAGGAAATTATGACAAATGAGACATTTTTACTTATTGGTAAATTATGTTGGTTCATCAGTGGTGGTTCCGTGCTCTATATAATTTTCAATATAACAAGAGCAGTAAAAAAAGATAACAGATCACTCAAGAATCACAGCTTGCAAGTATGGCGAGAAGTAGTGGTGCCGAGTTTTAAAGCACATCGACACCTAACCCCACTTGAGTCACTAGATCTGACAAAAGAATGTGTGAACAACGGATTATTCTCTGAAGCCGAGCTCGGTATCATGCTTGACGAACTTCTGGGACACGCTGTCTTATGTCAGCAAGATGTTCTCGCTACAAGAAAAAAAGAACTTCAAACCGCGGAATTCCATTTGGAATCATTGCGTGGTGATACAGAAATGTCTGCCGATGCGTGGCAAAACGCTGTATCTGCTTCGATACGCAACATACAAGGAATGAAAAACCAAGTGGAGTCGGCTCGAGCCGACTTAGCAAACTTAACTAATCGATGGAAAAAAGCTACGGGCGAAAACCCTCAACTTCAACTACGGTTCGCATAATATCTTCCAGATAATTCACAAGCCGCTCGGAATGTTTCGAGTGGCTTTTTTATTTATTTGAATAGAATTAAACTAACTTACCTCTCCACTCCATGCTTCTCATAGAGAAGTTCAGATATTTCATCGAGAACATCACTTTGATCGCCATGAAAATATCTTTCTAGAAATTCAGGATGCTCTTTGACTATATCTCCAAATTTATCTCCATGTTCCTCCCTCCACTGTTCAAATGCTTCATTTCCAACATCAAAACCTAGATGACGTGACGCTAATTTAAACTGTGCATCATTGCGTGCATGTAAAATATCCTTGTAAGGTATTTCCTCAATCTTTGATTTCTTAACTTCATTATTTTCTTGTTGGAATCCTTCCATATTCATACTCCAATTCTACCAAAACCACCAGTAAAAACTACTGGAATAACTTTATAATATCCTTATAGGTTATAACAACCATGAGCAACATGAGGAGCCCAAAGCCTATGAGATTAACCCCATTGGCGAACTTTGGTGGTATTGGTCGACGAATAATTGCCTCAATCAATAGGAAGAAGATTCGTCCTCCATCAAGTGCTGGGAATGGTATGAGGTTGATAACTGCCAAATTGATTGAAATAAGTGCGGTAATCATCAAGAGATATGTAAAACCAAGTCGTGCAGCGCTCCCAACTATACCAGCGATACCAACAGGACCTGTAACTTGTGATAAATCGGCTTTACCATGGAATATTTGTGAGACGAATCCATACAGGCCAGTAACAGTTTCTTTAAATGTATTGACTGTGTAATGTGCACCTTCATAAATAGCAGTGAAGAATGGAAGTTGCATGTCCATGACATTGTCCATAGCGATGCCAATAGCATATTTACCATCAACTAAACCTGAAGCAGGCACGGCAGTAGTATCTTCTATATCTCCCGATCTTTCATAGGTGACGTCAATCAGTGAACCCTTACTCTCAGAAATAGTACTTTGAATATCAGTGACAGTTTCTTTTCTTGGAGCAAATGTTGTCGATGAAGCCATATTGACCGCAAGAATCACATCTCCCACTTTCAATCCCGCTTTTTCTGCAGGCGAATCTTTAATAACATCAGTCACCATGATCCTCGGATTACTGAAATATTGTGAATACCCAGAAAAACTATCATCTGTTGCTGCAACACCGTGACTAAATAAGCCGACATATAAAATAAAAGCAAACAAGACGTTGAAGAGTACACCGCCCACCAAAACCACTACCTGCTGCCACTTAGCCTTATGGACCATACTTCTCTTTGAATCAACGCCGAGAGTTGACTCCGCATCTGGGTTTTCACCGAAAATCTTCACGTAACCACCAAACGGGATGAGATTCAACCCATATTCTGTCTCACCTCTTTTCCACGCAAAAATCTTTGGGCCAAAGCCGATTTTGAAAGCGTCGACACGTATGCCGAACATTTTGGCAAACAGAAAATGACCCAATTCATGAACGAAAATCAGGACTGCTAAGACTATTAAGAAAATAATTACTGTTACCATGAAAATTTCTAATTTTAGATTAATTAGGTTAATTAGTTATTAGATATTTATCCTATTAATTCTTTCTCTTTCTTGGCAAATTCTCCTTCCAACTTTTTATTACAATCATCAACGAGCTTCTGTGCATCTTTCTTACCACGGAAAACATCGTCTTTACCCATAGCACCTGACTTTTCTTTGCCATCTAAATCTTTGACTGTTACGTCACGATGCGAACGAAGCTGTTTCTTTGCTTCTTCAAGCTTTTCTTTAGCAGTTTTCACGATTTCGGCACGACGATCAGAAGTGAGTTCAGGAAAATTGACACGAAGACCCTGATCATCAGCAACAACTGAAAGTCCAAGATTTGCCAAATTAATCCCCTTTTCAATATCTTTGATTTGACTCTTATCCCATGGAGCCACACGGAGCGTGCGTGCACCTTCTATCATGACACTAGCGACCTCTTTGAGAGACATCGGAGCACCGTAAACTTCCACTTTGACAGCATCAAGAACTGAAGGATTAGCCTGACCTGTACGAATCTGCTGGAACTCCTTTTTGAGCCATTCTTCTGTTGAAGCTATTTGTTTTTTGAAAGGATTAAAGTCGTATGCCATAGATGTTAGTTAAGTATTAATAATTGTATTGTAACATTTAAAGGCAAAAACTACACATTTCTACACATTCAACGCCACATATTCAAGTAGCATCTTCACTGATGGCGCACGATCATGAATATAATTACGAGCGATAGCGATAGCTTCCAAGGCTTTTCTACTTTTAATAAGACTATCTTTTTTACTACCATTTACGCCTGAATTTTTATAAAGAATTGATTCGATTGCGCTTATAAAATCAATTGCATCTTGTTTTGTTTTCTTTTCTTTTGAAATTGAATCAGTTAATGCCTTTATAATATCGAGCCTCTTGGTTTGAGTGGCTTTCAAGAAAGTTTCAGCTTCTTTCAGTAATTCAGGATTAATTTCTTTAAGTGTCGATTTTGGGCCTTTTCCTGATGAATTCAAATCGTCAATAATAGAGAGACGTGACTTCACCGTCGGAAGTAATAGATGCGCTGATGGAATAATTAAGAAGAAATGAGCATATTCAGCTGGCTCTTCCAGTAATTTAAGTAAAGAATTTTGGGCTTCAATGGTAATACCATTCATCGTTAAGATAAATATTTTCTTACCAGCACCAGCATTCTTCTTATCTAAATCAAGAAGTGGCCTCGTATTATGGAGGGCTTTAATCTCCCGTGAATCATCAATAGTGAACGTCTCGTAATTTCGTATGTAAAAGTCTGGGTTGCCTTGGGTCTCAATACAATGCTCTTTTTCAAGTTCTGAAATAAGGGAGTCGCGCGTCATCGATTCACCGATAAGTAAATAGGCGTGATGGGATAGATTCATTAAAATATTCTATCACTTATTCACACTTGGAGTAACAAGGGTGAATAAGTGGCAAATAAAAAAGCGTGCGTCAACTTCAACCTGAAGTCAACGCACGCCAATTTCCGAGTGTTTGCAAGCATCGTCTGAATAACCAGAGGATGTCGGACGGCCACATGAAAATAGTGACCGAAGTGCTGATAGACAACGAGAAGGATCCTTCTTGTTGTTATCTCTCCAGGCGCCGGCGGTAGCTACTTCGCGCGTAGTGTCGCCGAAACTGATCGCTTGGGCAACCTTCACGGCCACGTTGCGAAACGGGCCACAAGCAACCAGATGGGACGGAGTATCCCGAAAACCACTTGGGAAAAAACGATAATAGATTCCGAGCTCTGACAGCGGTGTCAGAAGTTCGTCACTAACCCATTTTTCGTTTATTTTTCTGCAAGACGCGGAGTATACGCACCACGTCGCGAGGTTGGAACCATTATGTTTCTCGACTTTTTGCCGAGCCCCACCAGTTTTCCCCGCGTCGCTAGGCGCAATCCGCGATTACTTGACGTTATCCAACCGGCAAAACAAACAGAGGCCGGAAGGCCATAACGCCTTATCTCTTTCGAACTTCAATGTACTAACACTAGTATCATAGCACCCCCCACCTTTTTTGTCAAGTACCTGAAAATATAGCCTTATTTAAGCCTTTTACCTCTTCGCCACTATGGCCTTTTTATACACATTCAAATGCTCAAGGGCAATTCCAGTTCCCTTCACAACGCATAACAAAGGCTCATCAGCTAACTGCGCCTTTACGCCAGTACGACGAAAAACAAGTTCAGGGAGATTGCGCAACAGAGATGAACCGCCAGTAAGAGTAATTCCTTGATCGATAATATCAGACGCCAACTCTGGAGGAGTTTCTTGCAAGACATCTTTGATAGCCTTGATCATGTCACGAAGCTCGGCGGTGATAGCTTTAACTATTTCATTTGTTTTTATTTCAGTTGAACGAGGAAGACCGGTGATAAAGTCGCGTCCCTTGACCTGCATAGAAAGTTCCTGATCGAGCGGGATCGCTGAACCAATATTCATTTTAATATTCTCAGCCATGTGATCACCGATAGCGAGATTGAAAGTTTTTTTCACATAATCAGCGATAGCTCCGTCGATTTTATTTCCTGCACACTTAACTGAAGTTGACGAAACTATACCACCGAGAGAAATAACCGCCACATCAGTTGTACCTCCACCAATATCGACAACCATGTGACCCTTAGCTTCATGAATAGGAATGCCGGCGCCAATAGCAGCGAGGATAGGCTCCTTCACAACATAGGCATTTTTTGCTCCCGCACGAACAGCTGCTTCGATGACAGCGCGACGCTCAGTCGAAGTCACACCAGCGGGCACAGAAACCATAACATCAGGTTTGAATAAATTAAATTTACCGAGAGCTTTATCAATAAAGTAACGCAACATCGCCTCGGTTACGCGATAGTCAGCGATGACCCCATCTTTCATCGGACGATAGGCAACGATAGTATCAGGAGTACGTCCAACCATTTCTTTGGCTTCGACGCCAACAGCCAGAACTTTCTTATCAACTTCAGAGATAGCGACAACAGTTGGTTCGTTGAGAACAATGCCCTTTCCAGGAACAAAAACAAGGGTATTTGCAGTACCAAGGTCGATGCCGAGCTTTGGAGAAAACATACTCATAGGTAAGAGCGACTATAGCATACATAAGGATGAGAATGAAGTCTTTTATATTTAATTACATTTTTATCATTTCTTTATCAAAATTTTGCGTTTATTGAGAAGAATTTGATCAGAATTTTATCTCATATCTATACAATTAAAATGTGGTGGCATAACCACCCGTGGGCCCGGGAGCGGTTCTCCAGCTTTTCCTTGACAGATAAGCCTTGTGGGTTCGACTCCCATCGGGTCCACAATTAATGACTTGACTTTGATTGGCGAATTAAATTATACTTTAGCTACTGTCGAGGAAAAGCGAGAACTAAAAATCGAATCTGCAGGCTCAACAAAATCCGCTTCGGCGGGTTTTGTGTTTTAATTATAAAAAACAGAATTTATCAACTTATCCTTTCAATCTTTGCACCGAGGCTTTGTAATCTTTGTTCTAACTTTTCATACCCACGATCTATGAGATGAACGTTGGTGATAGTAAAATTACCTTTTCCCACTAGTGCTGCCATAACTACCGCGAAGCCAGCACGAATATCACGAGCTTCGAGAGTATTCCCATCAGGTTTTGATTTTAATTCTGTGGGACCATTGATCTGTATTTCACGCGGATTGAGGAACGTTATATGAGCACCTATCTTATTTAAATCCTCAACATACTTATAGCGACCTTCATAGATAGTTTCAAGAACTTTACTCTCACCGTTTGTTTGAGTGAGATACGTGACAAGTGGTGCCTGTAAGTCAGTTGGAAAACCTGGGTATTCATGTGTACGGATATCGGCAACAGGTGTTAAGAGTGAACTTGGCGCAACATTATTTATTATTTTAATAGTCGTCGGTTCGACAGTTATAGGTACACCAGAATCTTTCAAGAGAGTTACAAGTGACTCCATATGCTTTGGCTCACAGTCGGTAATAGTGAGATCGCGTGCACACAAGGCTCCGAGCAATAAGAAACTACCTGTTTCAATACGATCCGGAATAGTGACAAATGGGTGCTTCTTGGCTGAGAGCAATTTTCCATTTGTTCCAGTAATTTCAATAGTTGGCGTACCGACGCCACGAATATCAGCACCACAATTATTGAGCCATTCTGCTACATTCACTATCTCTGGCTCCATGGCACAGTTTTTGAGAATTGTCGTTCCACTACCAAGCACCGCTGCCATCATAAGAGTTTCCGTACCACCAACTGTCTGTTTATTGAAAAATATTTCTGTCTCATGCAGTTTCTTTGGCGCAGTGATTTGATACGTACATTTATCTTCATCTATGTGAGCACCCATCTTCTTATATCCATCTATGAAGAGATCGATAGGTCGTGCACCAATGACACAACCACCAGGAGTAGGAAATGAAACTTTTCCGTAACGTGCAAGGAGTGGACCCGTGAGTACAACAGAGGCTCGCATAGCACCAGCAAGATTTGGATCAATGTCGGATGAGGTGATAGGGGTCGAGTCGATTATTACAACAGACTCAACAACTTCTTGGGACTTTCCGCTTTCAACCGGCATTCTATTTACTTTGGCGCCAAGCTTCGTCAAAACTTCAGTCATTGTTGCCACATCAGCTGTATCAGGAATATTTTCGAGAGTAACTGGACCATCAAAAAGGATAGCCGCAGCCATGGCTTTGAGTGCAGCATTCTTGGCACCTTGTATGGAAATAGAACCAGAAAGAGTTTTTTCGCCAGCGAGACCAGTGATAGTGAAGGATTGATGTGACATGGGAACATTTTATTCTATTTATGGATAATTAACAAATAAAAAAGCTCCCGAAGATTTCTCTCCGGGAACATGATAAATTTTGTCGATGCGTCAGGCATTGACCACTTCGGCTTCTGCATCAATCGCTTCACATTCTTTTTGGAAACCGACGAGTTCAGATTCAACCTGTTGTTTGATCCATGTGGGCAAAGTCACTCCATTTGGGACCTTATAAACAATGACCGCCTTGGACTGAGTCCAATATGACAAGACAAACTTGATCTGGTCAGCAACATCTAGAAGCGCATTAAGCTTTTCGTTCAGTGTTGAACCATACTTAAAGCACCCCTGTTCATAACTAAATATCTTTCGACTACTTGGAGCAACAGCTGGAATCATATCTCCAAAAAAATAATATTTCCTTCGGGCAGGAATACCTGGAATCGGAATTCGTTTTTCATACGTCTTTGTCACCATCTTTCCATCTCCATCAAGTAAGAAAATCTTTTCTGACAGATTTACATCCTTGCTAATAGTTTCATACCATTCACCAGACTCATCACAATGATGAATTTTTTCGCCTGCAATAAAATGGTTTTCAAGATTACGTCCGATTATTTCTGGTGAAACTCTTTGGACATAGACTTGATTGATTTCACCCCGAAAAGCAAACTTAGTTACCCAAGGGAATCGTTCAAGAAAGCCATCAATTTTCGTCGACGGCATTTGAAACGCCAACTTATTTTCTTCCTTGAGAATAGTTTGAGTCAGCGTAATCTTTTCATTTGATTTGTTAACCATACGTACTTTCACATCAACTCATCTCACATCACCGATCATGTATCCCTCGCGTCACGCGGAAATACTCTGACCGTCCTTTATGGAATCCGAAACCCGCGTCACGCGGTGGAATGCAATATTTCAATGAACCAATGCTGGGCAGACTATTTCACAAAATATTGACTATGTCAATACGCCTCAAATTCTTGAAATGAGGTATAAATAACCCATGAACCTCATCACCGTCATTCCTCTCACACGACAAAAGGTGGCTCCAACCCTTTCGTATTTTACCTCTTCAAATGTGCCTATAGGTGCCATTGTAACGGTTCCTCTCCGTTCAAAAACGATAAGTGCCATCGTTTCAGACTCGCGAATGGTTGCTGATGTCAAAGCAGAAGTTAAAAGTGCTCCGTATGAGACACGTAAACTTAGCACGGTTAAAGCTATTGCTTTTTTTCCTCCTTCATTTATTGAAGCGTGCAGAACACTCGCTATTCATTATGCGACAAATACTGGCACTATCATTGATGCACTTATACCAGATATATTACTTGAAAATGCACACAAAATAGTTCCACCCACTTCTTCTACTACTGCTTCAATGTTCCCTATCTCAGGCTCCGCAATCATTCCGAACGAAGTCTATGTTGTTCAAGGTGACGACGATGATCGCGTCAGCACCTGGCGCAGTTTGATTCGTCAAGAGTTCGCTCGCAAGAAATCGATCGTCTTTCATACGCCAACCATTGAAGATGCAAAGAATGTATTCAAACTTCTCGAAAAAGGCATCGAGGGTTACATTTTTATTCTTCATAACAAACTCGCTAAAAAAGAAATCATTGATACCTGGCAGACTATAGCCAAAACAGATCATGCCGTCGCTATAGTCACTGCTGGTATATTCCCTCTCTTACCCCGCACAGACATATCAACCGTCGTCATCGAACGAGAAAATGGTCGTGGATGGATATCACCAAAAACTCCCTATATGGATCTACGCAAAGCTTTTGAGATGATTAACAAATTTGAGACGGGTAAAAATATATATTTGGCTGATAGTCTCTTGCGCACTGAGACACTCAATCGTCTCGACAAAAATGAAGTTTCTCAAGGTTCACCCTTCAAGTGGCGCTCAATTTCAACTGCAGAGGATACGCTTATCAATATGGTTCCTGAAAAAACACCCGAGGTAACAGAAGATACACCTACATCCTTTCATGTTCTGTCACCAGAGTTGGAACAATTGATCGAACGAAATCGTGATGAAAGCAGTCATCTCTTTATCTACACAGTTCGTCGAGGTCTTGCCACTATGACTGTCTGTAACGACTGTGAGACTATAGTCGCGTGTGCTTCATGTGCATCGCCGGTCGTTCTTCATGCCTCTAAAGAAACAGGTAGAAACTTCTTTATGTGCCATGTCTGTGGTACCAGACGAAGTGCAGATGAAGTATGTGTCCATTGTGGTGGTTGGAGACTCGCACCACTCGGTATAGGACTGGATCGTATTGAGCAGGAAATCAAAACAGCGTATCCGGATATTGAAATATTCAAAATAGATTCTGAAATTACCAAAACTGATAAACAAATTACCGGGGTATTGGAGAAGTTCCGTTCAAAACCAGGCAGTATCCTACTTGGTACAGAGATTGCATCGCTTCATCTGCACGAGACGGTTGATCATTGTGCCATTGTGTCATTAGATTCTTTATTTGCCTTGCCTGATTTCCGTATTCCTGAAAAGATAATGTACACTCTTATTCGCCTTCGCTCTCTCGCCAGTCGTTCCATCCTCGTCCAGACTCGTCGTATAGAAGAAAAAGTTTTTGGGTATGCGCTCAAAGGAAACTTGAGCGACTTTCATCGTGAGACTGTGGGTGAACGTCGACAGTTTGGCTATCCCCCATTTATGACACTCATCAAAATAAGTATCGAAGGTAAGAAAGATAAAATTTCTCTCGAGATGGCGGAAATTCAAAAAAATATTGAACCGTATGAGATAGATATCTTCCCAGCCTTTACCGGTGCATCTCGGGGTAACTCTATTATTCATGGACTCATCAAAATCCTCCCAGAGAACTGGCCAGACATGGAACTTGTCTCAAAGTTACAAGCATTACCACCTCACATAAGTGTAAAAGTAGATCCAGAAAGTCTGTTGTAGGCTCTCATTGCCAAACCCCTGAAAAATAGCTACTATTTGGCCATGTCAGCCGAACTATCTTCTACTCCAACTATCCTCCAGCAAAAGGACCCTATTCTTCGCAAAAAGGCCAAGCCAGTTGACCTCGGTATGATTGGCACCTCTGAATTCAAGAAAATCATTGCCGATATGAAAATTACCATGTCTACCCAGAAAGATGGTGTGGCTATAGCTGCTCCACAGATTGGAGTGCCCTACCAGATATTTCTTGTTTCTGGTGAGGTTTTAAGCAAAGCTGATAAAAACTTTGAAGGTGACGGATCTGATCTCATCTTCATCAATCCAAAGATAACCAAACTTTCTAAAGAAAAAAAGTTAGTTGAAGAGGGTTGTCTCTCAGTCCGTTGGCTCTATGGCACAGTTCCTCGTTCAACCAAAGCTACGATCAAAGCCCTCAATGAAAAAGGTGAGAAGATTACTCGCGGTGCATCCGGTTTACTTGCTCAAATTTTCCAACATGAGACCGATCACTTAAACGGTATTCTCTTTATAGACACAGCTGAAGAAATATGGGAAATGTCAGATGAAGAAATAGCTCATGCTCAAGGAAAATAATATGATTGATTTTACTTTTTTTGGTAGTTCACGCCTTTCAGTCATCGTCTTGGATGAATTACTTAAATTTGATTTGAAGCCAAGTCTGGTAGTTACGACTCCAGATAAACCTCAAGGTCGCAAACTTGAGATAAAACCAAATGTAGTTAAGTCATGGGCTATTGAACACAACGTCAAAGTCATTGATGATTTACAAAAAATACCTCGAGAGAATGCGAACCTTTTTATTGTTGCTTCCTATGGAAAAATTATTCCAAAAGAAATAATTGAATTACCAAAACATAAAACTCTCAATATCCATCCTTCTCTCTTACCAGAGTATCGTGGCGCTTCTCCGCTTCCAACTGCTATTCTCAATGATACAAAGAATACAGGTGTAACCATCATGCAACTTGATACTGAGATGGACCACGGACCTATCGTAATTCAAAAAAGAATTGAAATAATGAAGTGGCCAACGTATGAAGAATTCGAGGAGATGATGGCTATCGTTGGTGCGCACCTGTTGGCAGAGACGCTCCCAAAATGGGTTGATGGCAAAATTGTTCCCACTGAACAAAATCACGCCAAAGCCACCTATACCAAGAAAATAAAGAAAGAAGATGGACTCGTCGACCTCTCTGTTGATGATCCATATCTCATATTTAGAAAAGTTCAGGCCTTTCATGAATGGCCACAGGCATATTTCTTTGTCAAAAAAGAAGATCATTCAACAGGAGAACATAGAAAAATCCGCGTCAAAATTACGAGTGCTTCGTTTGAAGATAATACACTTACTATCAATACGGTAATTCCAGAAGGAAAAAAGGAAATGTCGTATAAAGACTTCGAACGCGGTTATTTGAAATAATTACTTCCACGGCCACATACCTTTCATCATTGCTTTTACTTGAGCACCACCACGGCGGACAAATGAAAGTTGCTTACCTTTACTTGCACGAAGTTCGCGGATGACTTCATCACGCATCGCATCGATAGCGGCATAGAGATCACTATCCTCAGCACTGGCGTACAAATCTTTACCTTTACCAACTATGTGTATTTCTGCACGGAAAATATCACCATTTTTGTGGTGTTCGGTTGTCTTTGCCAATTCTACGTCACAGATAAATGAAGGGTCACCACCAATAATTTTAGTAATTTTTGCTAAACGCTTGTCAGTATATTCAGTGATTGCTGGAGTAAGGGTCGTACCGGTTGCTTTTATTTTTATATTCATATTATTGAAAATATCTATCAATCTGATAATTGCTCCTCTCGTACTAGTATAACTCACACAGATGTAGCCGAACAAGATTACTACTTATTACCTTGAGAATTTGGTGCAGTAATTTTAATCATTTTACTTGGCGAATGATGACCATTCACTATTTGTATGACCATATCTGGATACATTCCCCGTAATACCTCGATAACTCGCTTATTTGCCAAATTTCTTTCCGCTGGCTCACGGATGTACATTTCTATAAGATCATCCTCTTTCTTGGTAATGACTTCCTTGGGAGCGTCTGTTATAACTCTGACTTTGATAAACATGTTTAGGTATTAGTTTTGATTTTGAATAGGTTATATGGTACATTTTCACATGTCCTCGTATGCAATAGCAATGTGTGGACTTTGAAGATTTGTGTGTGAACATTAAAAATTCAAAAACATTCCTCGGTAGCTCAGCTGGTAGAGCAGCTCGCTGTTAACGAGTTGGTCGTAGGTTCGAATCCTACCCGAGGAGCTTTCATTTGACACATACTATTTTATATGCTACCATCTTGGCATATAGTTTTTTGACATACATGTTGGTAGTTAGCTGGTTCCCTGAGGACATTTAAGTGTCTTGAGTGAACCGGCCAACTTAGAGACCAAAGACAAACCTAAACCAATAAAATATGAAAAAGAACGCGCGCACATTTCTTCTTGAACTACGGGAAGAGAGTAACTTTGGAAGTTTTATGATGAGTTTTATCACAGAACTGCAGAGGGCAGTAAATGATGACGCCCAGCTGAACGAATCCCAGCAATCACTGCTGCGTGAAGAAATAAACTTTCACGTAAAAAAGTTGTTAGCGACAAGTGAAGTTAACAAGTCTCGTGAAGATTTCGTAATGATCATACCACTATCAACATTCATTAATAGTTGCCACTAACCCGCCCGACAAGATTAACCTGTCGCAGCGGGTTATTCTTTATACCAAAAACAGAACTTCCCCCATCTCCCTTTCAATCCTTCCCCACTCCACAGTTCCAAGTGCAGACGACCATGAGAGCTTCTATTGACACTGTAGATATTCTATTCTATAATACTATCACAGAGTTTTTTGACATAACTATTGGTAGTTAGCTGTATCCCCTAGGACATTTGAGTGTCTTGCGGGATACGGCCAACTAGTTTGGCTACAACTAAACCAACAACCAATAAATTATATGGAACAATTCTATACCATTGTCGGAATTGCATTTACACTTCTTGGAATCCTGGCAATTATTTCTTCAGCAGGCTTTCTAAAAAAGTGTAGCAACTGTGGAAGTCGTCTCACTTTCACAAAAACATCAAGTAGTGGTCAAGATGCATCATATGGAAACCTTGAACACATTTACATCAAGTGCCACTGTTTCCGATGCAAAGTGACGGAGACAGAGCACAAGACTCAAGCAAATAGATATTAATCCGCCTCGAACATGACTAACCGTCGGTTCGCTGGCGGTTTTTCTTTTATTGACTTTTATTTCCTACGAGGTAGGCTTGGATTAAACAACTTGAAAACAACAACCAAAGGAACACTGTGAACCGTAAACATTACGAACGCAAAGCAGAGTTACTCTTTGAATTGGCTAGTTTGGCAATGAAAGAGGGTGACTATAAATCAGCTGAGGAGTATGCTGATTCAGCAAGATCAGCGATTGAAAAAGCTCAGAAACAAACATGACCTAAAGGAACATATGGAAGCAAATAATCTTGACTTACTCACTCTATTCAAACAATTCGAAAATGACATTGTATACGATTGCCATTCACTGCGAGCCAAAGTCAGTCGCTCGAGATCTGGTAAACTTATCATTTTACTTGGACCAAAAGTGCTTGCAGAACTTGCAATCTATCTGAAGAATCGGCAACCACCATCCAAAATTAAAAACCTTTCAAATGAAGTAAATCATGCCTGGGGCATCTTGCTAAGTTGGATGTGCGAAGAACATTCACTCAACCGCGAAAACATCGCACAGACTGATTTTCAATCTTGGGTCAAATGGACTACCACTTCTGCATTTGCTACAGCCTAATTGTCCGACATTAATCATAACGCACTACCTTTGGGTACGTGCGTTTTTCATATCACCTCCCCCATCATTCGAAAGTCATAAGCTAGAGCGAGCATTACTTGACACTATACATATTCCATGCTACTATACAAAAAAAGTGGTTTTTGACATATTTATTGGTAGTTAGTTGTTACTCAGAGGACATTTAAGTGTCTTGCGAGTAACAACTTACAAAACTCAACCAATAACAAAAGGATAATTAGTGAAAATTGAACCTCATAAGTACCTGGAAAATATTCTGGGTCATTGGGAGGACCTCTGCGACATGTCTTATTTTGGAGCCGTGCTCCATAAGGCTGAACCTAATACGTTCATATTCGACATGCCGGTAGATGGACCCCTGCTACACGCACACACACTCCGGCACCACATTCTGTCGTCGGAGGCTGAACAATTGGATTACAAAAAATACATGTTTGGCACAACGTCTGAATTTAGCAGTAAATGGTGTAAGCACAGCACGTGTTTCTTTCATTTTCCTGCATTTCTGTTCGATTGGTGCCGTAACTCTCGTCGGTTATACAAACTCTCGGAAGAGCTGACAGACTTGTTGTCAGTTACAGCGGTGGATGATGTGAAGTGGAGCGAACTTCGCTTCCCTTTTACCTCATTCATTATTGAACTTGAAAAGGGATTCACTGACAAGACTGGAATGGTTCACCATTTCTTTATGGTCACACTTGTTCAGGAAAACGAACAGAAAAAGTTCGTCATCACCTCGATAGCACGCAAGGATGATGTATATCCGCTTCTACCGAAGGAAAAACTGTCTGAAGTGCGCCATCTCCTTATGCGTAAAAAATGGATGAGGGCGTATTTGACTGCGAAGGAACTAAACGACTACGCTGATAACTCATCCTCAATGTTCACGGCACCACTCTGGGTCTCAGGAGACCAAGATCTTACGATCGGAGAGATGCTTGAGGGAATGAAAGGCAGAATGAAAACGCACGAAGATTCGGTTGCAGAATTCGGAGCGATCGACATTGCGGAAAGAATCACCCGTATCGTGGTTGGTTTCGCGCTCTACATGCGGACACTGCCTTCGGGTAGTCCTCATGTGAGTGATTGGATTCCGATGAAGTCACCTTCGAAGGACCCTAACGCTATTAAAGGCGAAATGTTCATTTGCGCCGTGACTTCCTCACAGAAGATTACGCCTGAAGAGCATGCGGACATCAAGGAATATCTCGCTGGCACCCATAAGGGACATGAGCTTCGTGCTCATTTCCGCGAGGGACACTGGCGTAGACCTCCTGGCAAAGGCAACGATCCGACAGCTGAAAAGACTGTTTGGGTTCGTGGTTGTATCGTTCGTAGAGATCGGCTCGAAAAAGATACACTGCCGGTCGGAGCAGAACAATTAGTTTAATCTCTCCTACCAAATAATTCACAAAGCGACTGGAAACGGTCGCTTTTTTTATTCATACAAAACTCCACTTCCCCAACTCCCTTTCAATACCTATCCAATTAAAAGTTCTGAACTCGTCCCACGTTGTGAGCTTGACATATACTATATTCTATGCTATGATGTAAACAAAGAGTTTTTTGACATATATTGGTAGTTAGCTGTATCCCCTAGGACATACTGTGTCTTGAGGGATACAGCCAACTAGTTTGGCTAAAACATAAACCAATAACCAATTATAAATATGAAAAAAATTGTCTTGTGGTCCATCGTCAACTCAACGTTGTTCATGGTCACTATAGGTGGAAACCAGTTCAATGATCCGGTTTACTCACCCCGCGGCATCTTCGGTTCATTGCTAATCGGAACGATGATCACTTTGATTTTCAGCAAGCAGGGACATAATTTTGAAATCAAAGTATCTCAAATGATAACGCAGCAATTGAAGTGCCTGAGGAACAAAATCTTCAAGGCCTAAGGATAATATAGCCTTCGAAAAATCAGAATCACAATCTGATTGAATACCCGCCCGAACACGGAGCCCAACAGCTTCAGTTCGCTGGCGGGTTTCTCTTTTATTGACACCTAACGACCTCTGTGCTAGTTTACCCCTTGGACGGTCGGGCGCAGTAATTAAAAACGCCAAGGCCTAAAAGTGACTGGCTAGGTCGTATTGAGTTAAATTACTCGACTCGTCTGACTCGGTTAGTTGCAGTATACACAATACCCGTTCTATCGGGTTCACAAAGTCAAATGGTGTTGCCAAGTCGCAAGACATCAGTGTTTGGTAAGCCCCCGTGGCAATTAGAAACCGCCGCCGGCTTCATCCTCTGAGGCATGTGTCCGATCGTCCATCATTTCGCTCCTCTCGACATCTGTCGATGTAGGAGCTTTTTTTATCTCCGGTGGAGCACAGTAGCACTTACCTCTTATTTTCCTGATCAAAACTCTCCAAAGAATTGTTCAATTGTCTGCTGACTCGTATGAACGTCGCTCGTTTTGGAAATTCTTTCATTTTTCGGGCGCCGATGTAGGTTCCCGCACTTCGTATTCCGCCGAGCAAATCCTGTATAAAGGTATGGATACTTCCCTTGTGTGGCATGAGCACATATCTTCCTTCTGATGCACGATGTGCTTCCTTTTTTCCATAGAATTCTTCCAGAGCTTTGTTTGAAGACGAACCAAAATATTCTTTATATTTTTTTCCTTTTTTTGTAATCGTTTTTCCGCCACTTTCCTCAAAGCCTGAAAAGAGAGAGCCACACAGATTGAAATCAGCACCTGCACAGAATGCCTTCACCAAATCTGCAGGATTTTTTTGTCCGCCATCAGCGATAGCTAGTCCACAACCTCCATTACCATTCGAAAGCCCATGGGCAGCATCTGAACACTCTATGACCGCACTTACTTGCGGGTATCCGATACCTGTCATCCTTCTCGTGAGACATGCAGATCCAGATCCGATACCAATTTTGACCATATCTGCCCCAGCCAATATTATTTCTTCAGCCATTTCATTTGTCACAATATTCCCCGCAATGATGATATGGTCCTTACAGAGTGCACGTACTATCCTGATAGTCTCTATAAATCTTTGTAAATATCCATTTGGGACATCAATACAAATAAATGAAAATTTGTTAATTAACTTACTTTGTATCATCGCTCGGAGCTTCTCTATATCTTCATCACGGATGCCGAGGGTATAAACAATATAGTCTGGATTATCAAAAGTTTTGAAAAATGTTCGATAGTCTTCCAGAGAATAAAATTTATGGAACGTCGTTATGATTTTATATGGAGAAAGTACACGCGCCATTTCAAATGTACCCGAAGTAGCCATATTGGCGGTCATGATAGGTATTCCTTTCCATTTCTTCTTACTATGAAAAAATTCAAATTCTCTTTCCAAAACGACATCCTTTCTCGATACCATGGTGCTTCTTTTTGGACGTATAAGTACATCATCAAAATCTAGTTTTGTTTCTTCTTCTATACGCATGTCTGTAGTATATCAATAAAACACCGCCCGACAATATGAAAAACGTGTCTCCATGGTTTTTTGTTTCATTTGACTACAACTAATATATGAGTTACTATTGCAACAGAGTGCGGTAAACAAAAAATCAAAATTCTTGTCATTTATGAAAATAATGTCCTTTGTCATGTGTCTCTTCTTGATTGCAACAGCTGAAAAAGTGTGCGGTCAAACAAAAATAAGCCCGGCCAACATAGGTTGTAGGTGGTATCCAAGCCAAGGAGTAACGTATCTTGGAATCCAAGTAACCGTAAATTCTGCGGTTGTAACCACGAACATTTTACAGTGTTCTTCAGACCTCCGTGTCTGGAAAGATCTACCTACTGGACTTGTTACAACAGCAGGTCTTGGACCAGAATCTTTTTGCTACTGTTTCCAACCAACAAATCGTATCTACTTTCGAGTAAAAACTCTTTAAGTCTCAACTTCGTCAACGCGCTTCCTTCCGGATGCGCGCTTTTTTTATCCAAACTTTGTATCCTAACGATGAGGACATCCGGCCCAACAGCACGGACGCCGTTTCCCTGCTACGAGATTCTCACTCATGATTCGTATATGACGTTTTCGTGTCTCCACTTTTTTCACAGATTCAATCCAGCAAATCCATTCATTGCGTGCAAGAGGAGTAATGTCATTCCACACCTCGCGAACGGTTGGAATTGAGACTAATATTTCTTTTACATCAGCAGGTACATTGTGTACTACACCTCTTCCTATCATTACTTTATTCATAAGACGAATTATATCAAATCCATCGTTATAGTGCAGTTCATCTCGATGCGTAATATATAACTGGTATATGCGTCAATATCTGCATGAAGAGACAAACATTCTCAATACAACAAATCCCGCTCGTATGGCTCACACTTGGTTGCCTTGTTTTCTGCGCAGCTATACTTCTCGGTGTTATAACTATCGCACGTCCGTATGTCACCGACGTCAAAGCAGATGTTTCGCTCACTTCGACAGTTAGTCCCACTCATTCAATCGTGGCATATACTCAAACCTATTCATCTGATTCTGCCAGTCTCTATCCTTCAGATCAATAGCAGAATAGTTTATACGATAACAAACTCGATCCTTGTAATCATATTCACGTGTATACGTCTACATAGTGCAGGTTGCTTGTATTCTCACTGTATATACTATGAAAACACCTAAAAAAATCCTTATTATTGAAGACGAAAAGACGCTCGCCCGAGCACTTGAACTCAAACTTACTCTTGGAGGATATGAGGCAACATTGGCTTTTAATGGTGAAGACGGTATCAAACTTCTCGACAAAGGATCATACGACCTCATACTTCTCGACCTCATCATGCCAAAAATGGACGGGTTTACAGTACTCACTATCCTCAAGGCAAAAAAAATAAAGACTCCTGTTCTCGTTTTAACTAATCTAAGTCAGCAAAATGATATAAAACATGCCAAGAAGTTTGGCGCAGAAGAGTTCTTTATCAAATCAAATACACCCATAGGAACTATCGTCAACCGCGTAACAGAACTACTTTCATGACCTCGACTGCATATAAATTGAAAGTGTTAGCTAAAGAAAAAGAAAATACCCGACGAAAATTGGTTATTACTGCTCGAAAATTAGCTGCAACTGCAAAAAAGCTTGCAGTCATTGCGCGTGAAAAAGAAAGTGCGAGACGTAAACTTGTTGTCACTGCAAAAAAATTAAAATCCTTATATGAAACTTTAGAGAAAAAGGTCTTTGATCGTACGAAAGATCTCGAACAAATACGTGCAAAAAGTGATGCGATTCTTACGAGTATTGGTGATGGGCTTGTCGTGGTAGATAAAGCAGGAAAAATCAGTTATATCAATAAATCATTTGAAGAAATGCTTGGTTGGAAAGCTAAAGAAATCATCGGTAAAAGTATGGTTCAAATCGTTCCCCGAGAAGACTTACACGGAGTTAAAGTATCATTTAAAGAAAGAATTCTGACACAAGTACTTTCAGGACAAAAATTTGTCGCTGATCTCACCAATCCTTTTTATTACATACGCAAGGATAAATCACGTTTCCCCACAAGCAGTATCGTCGCCCCAGTCAATCTTGAAGGAAAAATAGTCGGTGCTGTTGAGGTCTTTAGAGATATTACTAAAGAAAAAGAAATAGACAAAGCGAAAACGGAATTCGTCTCACTTGCTTCACACCAACTCCGCACTCCCCTTTCAACAGTGAGTTGGTATAGTGAAATGCTTTTGGCGGGAGACGCGGGTAGAGTTACGCCTTCACAAAAAAAATATCTTGAGGAAATCTACACTGGTAATCAACGAATGGTTGACTTGGTCAACACACTCTTGGATGTTTCTCGTATCGAACTAGGTACATTCATCGTAGAAAAAAAACCAACTGACATAGTCAAACTGGTCCAGAGTGTAATCAATGAACAAAAACCACAGATTAATGAGAAAAAAATTCGATTTACTTCATCATGTGTAAACAAATTACCTCTCATTAAAGCTGATCCAAAACTATTACGTATGGTCATACAAAATCTGTTATCAAATGCAGTGAAATACACTCCTGATTGTGGAAAAATCGGATTACAACTCTCATTACATAAAGACAGAAAAAGTGTCTACATACAGATATCTGATACGGGGTATGGTATACCAAAAAACCAGCAAAATAAAATATTCACTAAACTTTTTAGAGCAGACAATGTTATTGGCAAAGATACAGAAGGAACAGGATTGGGACTCTATATAGCAAAATCAATCGTTGAGCAAGCTGGGGGTGAGCTCTGGTTTGAGTCAAATGAAAATAAAGGATCGACATTTCATGTACGATTACCATTATATCAATCAAAGAAGAAGAATGGGTATCAACGTTCATTCTTAACATCTTTATAAAAATCAGTATCTCAATATCATGAACCCACTTGAACATAAAAAAACAATACTTGTCGTTGAAGATGAGAGGCCACTCGTCCAGGCTATTCAGACAAAGCTTGAAAAAAATAATTTTATCGTGGTCACCGCTCGTACCGTAGATCAAGCAATAGATTATTTAGAAAACATAAAAAAAATAGATGCTATCTGGCTCGATCATTATCTTCCAGGAGAAAAAACTGGTTTGGATTTTGTGGCATATCTCAAAAATCCCAAGGGTGCATGGTCAACAATCCCCATCTTTATAGTCTCAAACACGGCCAGCAGTACAAATGTGAGGTCATACTTGAGACTTGGTGTCAGTAAATACTGTATCAAAGCAGATCATCGACTCGATCAAATCGTTGAAGACGTAAAAACATTTCTCTTACATCCAGAAAAATAATATATGAAAAAACAAACACAGAGAAAAAAAACTATTCTTGTCATCGAAGACGAACGACCGCTCCTCGAGGTGGTCAATACGCGTTTACAAAAAAAAGGGTTTGGTGTTATAACGGCACGGAGTGTTGATCAGGTCTTCAATGCAGGACTTGAGAAAAATGATCTTGGTATCATAGCTTCAAAGAGCATCAAGGAGGCATTGGAGTATCTAGAAGATCTCGAAAAAATAGATGCTATCTGGCTCGATCACAATCTAATAGGCAAAGAAAATGGTCTTGATTTTGTGAAAAAACTCAAAGCTAATGGGGGGTTATGGAAAAAGATACCAATTTTCGTTGTATCAAATACTGAAAAATCCGATACGATTCGGTCGTATATCAAATTAGGTATCAGTAAGTATTATGTCAAAAGCAATAATCGACTTGATGAAATCATTAAAGACATTCACACATCTTTAGATAAGAAAAAAAGAGTATAATAAGCACATGAAAGCTTCCCTGTGTATCGGAACACTTGCAGTACTTATGCCATTGTCTCTCCAGGCAATGACAGTTACGGTAACACCTACACTTGTCTTTCAAGGAGACCCAATCATGATTACCGTCTCTGGGACGAGTACCCAAGGTATACAGAGTGGAAAGATAGTCAATTCGACACTACATTTTTTTAGGGAACTATATACATAGTAACACCAATTCACGGAAATAAGCCATATTTGACATAATGTTGTCATTTATGGCTTTATTTAGTTATCCACATTGTAGTGTTATAAAGTACTTGACAACACCAGTAGAGGGTGTATACTTAAAGCATTACAAGATAACCATTATCACCATGACTAAAGAAACCAACATTGTAGAGTTCTTGACCACACGCTTCCTTGATGAGGCTTCGGCTACAGCCTTTTTCGCAGAAAAGCGTTGGGGCAAAGATGTGCATTGTCCATATTGCACAAGCGAGCGTGTCTACAAGGGCAAAGGCAAGCAACCTTTCAAGTGTTCTGCTTGCGGTTTCAAGTTCACAGTCAAGACTGGCACTATCATGGAGGGTAGCCATGTTCCTGTACGCATTTGGCTCTTGGCTATGTACATCATGGGTACAGCACGCAAGGGCATTTCGTCTATTCAGCTCGCAAAGACGCTTGGCGTTACACAAAAGACGGCATGGTTCATGGCACAGCGTATCCGACAGGCTTGTGATGAGGTCGAGCTTTTGAAAGGCATCATTGAGGTAGACGAGACATACATAGGCGGTAAGGAAAAGAACAAGCATAACAACAAAAAGCTACACATGGGTCGTGGTGTATCTAACAAAATCGCAGTCGCAGGATTGAAAGAACGAGATGGCAAAGTTATGGGTCGTGTCGTCAAAGATACAAGCATGGAGACACTACAAGGTTTGATCGCCGAGAATGTAAAAGCAAAGAGCGCAGTTATGACAGATGACCACCTTTCGTATATCGGTTTGGACAAGAGGGGCTTTCAGCACCATTCTGTAAAGCACAGCGCACGAGAATATGTAGACGGCAATGCACATACTAACGGCATTGAGAGCTTTTGGGCACTTTTGAAGCGTGGTTTGTATGGCACTTATCACAGCGTTTCAAAAAAGCATTTACAGCGTTATGTAAATGAGTTCTGCTTCAAGGCTAACAACAATTCTGCTATCTCTTTTGTGGACGCAGTTTGCAGTCGTGCAAACGGAAATATGGTACAATTTAATCAACTCACAGCATAAACATGGTCAAACACATCATAGAACCCATACCAAAGACTTTTGAGGAAATCGCAGAGGCAGTCGCTCTACATGGCACAAAGACAAAGAGCGTTTACTCTCCTACTCGTGAAGTCTTACAACCTATATTCAATGTCAAAGGATTGAAAATAGACAGCCAACAGAAAATGGACGGATTGAAGCTACTTGAAAAGTTAGAGACAAACAGTATCCCTCTCGTATTCTTTGACCCACAGTATCGCAGTATTCTTGATAAGCAGAGATATGGAAACGAGGGCGAGGGACGAGGCAAGGAGCGTGCAGGGCTTCCACAGATGACGGATAAAGTCATCAAGCAATTCCTCAAAGAGATTGAGCGTGTACTCGTGCCGAGCGGACACTTAATGCTTTGGGTAGACAAGTATATCGTCTGTAGCGGTATTCATTCGCTCATGGAGGGACGAGGTTTGCAACTGGTGGACATGATAACTTGGAATAAAATGAGAATGGGCATGGGATACAGGACGAGACGCTATAGCGAGTACCTTGTCATCTTTCAAAAGCTCCCAGTCCGTGCCAAAGGCGTATGGCGTGTGCATGATATTCCTGATGTATGGACGGAAAAGATAGAGAATGGCGACAAGAACCACACGCACGCAAAGCCAGTAGAGCTACAAAAGCGTTTAATCAAAGCAGTTACCAACAAAGGCGATATAGTCGTTGATCCGTGCGCAGGTGGCTATTCAGTCCTCAAAGCCTCTCTCGCAATGGAGCGTCATTTTGTAGGGTGTGATATACTTCAGTAATCATGGCTCTCATAGAAAAGGCTAAAGGACGCAGAGAAAACCAATCGCCAAGCGGATATACAAGGCTGTTCGGTATCCCAGAGTTAGGACAGCTTATGAGCCGTATACAGGGCACAGTCATCTCATCAGGTTCAGAGCTTGAAAAACTGATATACGAGCGAGCCACAAAGATACCAGATTTAGAGCAATTTCTCGTAAAGACACTCCACACGCAGGAGGCAGGTATATGGGTAGCAAGCAAACAGCAAGTCAAGAAAGTCATGCAATCGCAGTATGAACCTGACTTCGTAGCTTTTGACCTTATCGCTCGCAAGTGTTATGTGATTGAAGTGAAAGACGGAGACACTTTTGATACCAAGAAAGCAGGTGGCGAATACAGCACTTTGCATAGCTTCACCAATGAAATATCCAATCGTCTGGCGTTCTCATTCCAAGTCTATATCTGCTGTTTCAATGCAGGGACGAAAGAGGAGATACATGTAGGGCTAAAGCAGAAGTTTCCTATAAGCGAGATACTGACGGGCAAGGAGTTGTGTATCCTCTTTGGCATAGATTTCAATGAGATAATCAAGGTACGAACGGCAGACCAACAGAATAACCTTGACTACTTCATTAAGGAATTGCTGAAAATCGGAAACATCAGAAATATGGTCGTAAAACGCTTAAAACCTTAGTGTTACAAAGTATATAGTTCCCTTTTTTTACGTATGATAATCATCCAACAGCTCTCTTTGGCATAGACATCAACCACACGATTGGTACAACAACAGTCAGTGTGACATTTAAAGACGGGGCACACGCAACTACTTCATTTGTAGTACATCCACTCATCCGGCCTGAAGAATACCTTGCTATACCTGCTCAACTTGGAGGTAATAGTATTGCAAATCAAACAAAGATCATTTCTGTTCTTGGAAAAGAAAACGCTGACCTTGCTTCTATATATAGTTCTCCGTATAACAGATTTTGGACCGCAACAAGTTCTCTGACATTTATCCTCCCTGTTGCTTCAACTACACAAAATCCGCTCATCGTCACAAATTCATACGGATATAATCGCGAAAGCGGAGCTGAAACAATCGTTCACAAAGGTGTCGACTTTCGTGCACCATCGAGTACTTCAGTATACGCCATCAATAGTGGGTATGTTCGAACTGCCAAAAAATATGTTATATATGGCAATAGTATCGTTGTCGACCATGGGCTTGGTTTACTCTCTATGTATATGCATCTTTCTCAAATGATTGTTTCAAAAGGTCAATTGATACACAAAGGTCAACTTATAGGCTATAGCGGAGAGACTGGTTACTCAGAAGGGCCCCATCTCCACCTTACAGTGAGAATCGGAGGTATCTCTATTGACCCCATAAAATTCTTTGCCTTATTTGGAGTAAGATAACGAGTATCCCACTTTTGTGGTACAGTTAACATCCGTCCACTCCTCTATGTGTGTAACGAGCCTGTAATCTCCTCTCGAGAAAAAACGTAGATATCTATTGGTTATACAGGACATCTGTAATATGTCTGTAATATAAACCGTTACCAATCGGCTCTATATCTATACACACTATATGAATAAGAAAAAAGAAAACGAATTACAAGAAACGCTCACCACTGCACACCGTGATCATGTCAAAGGCCTAAATGGACTGGCATTTTTCAAGGTCAATAATCATGAGCTTGGCAATGATCTTGTGCAAGAAACATTTCTAAAGACATGGACGTATCTGGTCAAAGGAGGAAAAATCGACACCATGAAAGCGTTTCTCTATCACATTCTCAATAATTTAATTATTGATCAATACCGCAAACACAAAATGTCCTCACTCGATATATTACTTGAGAGTGGTTTCGAGCCTCGAGATGAAAATTCCGTAGGTTTTTTGAATATCTTGGATGGAAAAGTTGCACTCAAATTAATTCCACAATTACCTATGCTGTATAGAAATGTTTTGCATATGCGTTTCGTACAAAACCTTTCACTGAGCGAGATGTCCCTCTTAAGTGGTCAAACAAAGAATGCTATGGCCGTAAAAATCCATCGTGGCCTTGAAAAAATAAAAATTCTCTACGAGCATAGTTCATAGAAAATATATTCTTGTAATAAGAACCTGTCCTCGACGTCATTCATAGTACAAAGGTCGTACGGCTTATTACTATAAAAACTAATTATCTATAATGACAAAAACAAAAATTATCTCAACTCTCGTCCTTTCAGCCTTTTTCGCGGTTGGTGCTTCAGCGGTTATGAATGCTCATGCACAAGTCATGGCTACTATGCCAGTCCTCTATAATGCATCGGGTCAAGCAGTTAATACAGTTGCTAATGTTCCTCTTGCAGCAGGTTGGTATTTTCTCCAGCCAGGTGCTTCAGCAACATATGAAGTTTATTACGCTGGTAATGGAACATATTCCTACTACAATACCAACATGGGTTCATACGGCGGTAGTGTCAACAATCCAAATGGTACAGCTGGTGTAACCTTGAACTATGTAGCTAGTCTCTTGAGTTCTCCTGGTACTCCTGGTATCCCTAACACAGGCCTCGGTGGTGATTCAACTATGGTTTGGGTAACTCTTATCCTCTCTGGACTCTTCGCTTCTGCAGGACTTGCATTTCTTTTGAGTTCACGAAAAAATCTTGTTCTCAAGGAACAGTAAAACGTAAAAGAAATATTTGTACCATAACAGATGCACACTGCATCTGTTATGTGCATATAACACCACCGTATCCATTATGAAAAATAACAAAATCACTATATATGCTCTCGTTATTGTCATCACCATTGTCTCTGCACTAGTCTTTTTGCGGACTGCGATTGATGCGACGATATATATACCTGATTCTGGATCATTGGAGACACCGCTCTATGTACATACAGAGCAGGCATTCGAGCCTATATCGAACAAAGAAGTAATCGTGGTTCCAACTGTTATCCCTTCAAGCACTCCTCTACGTTTAAATATCCCAAGCCTACATATAGATGCTCATGTCCAAAGACTTGGAATCACAGCACGAGGAGCTCTCGGCACACCAAATAATTTTGTAGATGTGGGATGGTATGCTGCTGGTACTATACCGGGAAATATTGGTAGTGCCATAATCGATGGACATGTTGATAATGGTTTGAGTCTTGCCGGTGTCTTCAAACATCTCTCAGATATTGCTACAGGAAGTGATATCTACATAGCACGTCAAGATGGAACCATAATCCATTTTATAGTTACTGATATTCAATCATATGATTATGAAAATGCTCCTGTTGGTATGATATTTAACGAACATACGAGTGCATTGTTAAGATTAATCACGTGTGGTGGAGTTTGGGTCCCCGGAGGTCGAACATATAACAAACGAATTGTGGTTACTGCGTTACTCGTACAATAATAATTACTACTATGCTTACAACAATTGCAATTATCTTGATAGTCTTGTGGCTCCTTGGTGTCGTAACTTCATTTACTCTCGGAGGTTTTATACATATTTTGTTAGTCATCGCTATCATCATGATATTGGTACGACTTATCCGTGGTGAAAAAATTATTTAAAATTCAAAGCTTTCAAATATCACTCAGTGTTCCCCGCTTCGCAGTGATTGCTGTGGCAGGTTGACACATATAAAAAATAGTAGTACGTTTCAATAAACAACAGTGACCGGTAGTAACCGGCATAACAATCAAATACAGAATAGATCGTATGAATGCACAAATAGCTCCAGAAACTGGTCTCGATAATGTAAAACGTTTACCAACACCTGAGCAAATTGAGAAAGTTATTGCAGATGTATTTGAAATACCTCATGCACTCATCAGACAAGCGGGTCGCGGGCGACAACCGATACCCTGGGCACGACAGCTTGCCATGCATTTTATTATGCAGTATCGAATCATGAATCAAAAAAAAGTCTCAGAATGGTATGGAAAAGATCACAGCTGTGTCAGTTATGCCAACAACCTGATTTGCGCAATTGCAGAGCAGGAGGGCCCACAGCGAGAAGAGTATGAACGATGCTGTATGGAACTTGGCAAAATCTATCAGCCCGTGCCACGAATTAACAACAATAAGCTCTGAAAGAAGGTTCTTGAGCCGAAATCAGATCTTACACAAGACCCAGCTCGTTTACGAGTTGGGTTTTTTAGTTAGAGGGAGGTCTTGACATTTAACATTATTGAAAGTATTATCAAGACTCATAGAGGAGTTCTTTGACATGACGAGGTCTCGTCTGGCAGAGGATTCCTTTTCTCGGTTAAACTCAACAAAAGGAAAAAAATGAATACTAGTGAACCTAGTAATGGAGGAAAGTGGTGGGGAATAAAGAAAAAATACAGGCGATTAATTATCGCCAGTATCATCTGGATACTATGTATTTGGTGCTACACTTCCCTGGTCAGCATATTGGCTGACACAAGTAATTGGCAAAGTTTCATCTGGGTGAATTGGATCACCATCGTTTGTGGCCTCGTTTTTGGGGCACGTCGATTGAAACGTTGGCGCACAGAACACCCTTCAGCCCACATTCGATACAGTGTCGGAATTCTGTGTCTTGTGACTGTTGTGGTAATGCTTGTAATTGGTTTTTTCCGGTGGAGGGATGATGGGAACACGATAATGGGTGATAGCATAATGGTACTACTCATCCCCATCTGTTTCTTTGGAAAAAACAAAAATACGAATACCGACACGGTTCCTGAAGTGAAAAACGTGATAAAAACTCATTCAAATGGGCTAATAATCATGGTACTCATTGGAATCATTATATGTGGCTGGCCATATCAAGAAGTGAAAGCACAGCAGGTGCAGGTCAAACCAAATGTTCTTCAAGAAATTTGTATCGGTGTCATCCTTGGAACATTGGCCATCATCGGTGGTTGTAAGCTTCATACGGCGTTCTGCAAACTGCAGAAAAAAATCAATAAGCAGCAGCAAGATCCGGATGAACCGCCTCCAACTACCAATGCGCCACCAAATAAACCGCCGCCACCGAGCAAGCAATCATCCATCGCAGGAGAAACACTGACTCTCTCGTCTCGTATGGATGAGCTCACATTGATCACAAACTCTTTCGTGTTAACCAATGGTTTTACCACGACGGATATTTCGAAGCAATCCTCGACCAACATGGCACTTTGGGATAATACGACGACAAATCAATATATCCTTTGGACAAGGTTCGCAGTTTTTCAAAGTTCAGATCCTGCAAACCTACCATCGACGAATAATGCTGGCCTTTGGATGAAAAATGTTACGAACTGTGCAATCCGAATGCGAGTTTGGGCTACATACTTCAACAACAATCCTGGAAACCAGATGTTAAGCCAATTGACAGTAGTAGACGGAAGTCTTGTAGTTCCCTACACCAACTACTGGCAGTGCGAATATCCAAGCAACTGGAACTACGTAAATCCAACGAACCTTGATTCTATGTCTGATCAAGTCATACCGTTGGCACATCCGCTTGATAAGAGCATAATGAGCAGATACTTCGAGTTGAGCCCGGCGGATACTCAATAAAAATTACTGGAATACAACTCCATCCGAGGTCGGATGGAGCTTTTTTTATGCAAAATCAATAAAATAGTACTTATACACAGTGTATCGACGGATATATGAATTTTATTGCTATAATACAGGGTAATTATGGTTATTCCAAAACCTTTTTTTGATGAGCGCCCGTGGGGAAAGGAATTGTGGATGATTAAAGAAGAAAAACCTTCAATGGTGAAGGTGCTCACTATTAATCCAGGACAATCCTTGAGTCTCCAATACCATCACAACCGAGATGAATTCTGGTATGTTCTTTCTGGTAGCGGCAGAGCGACTGTTGGAGAAAAGAAAATTGAATTACACACTGGTGAAAGTCAGTTTATTCCTCGAGAGACACATCATCGACTAGAAACTACTGCCGACACGTTGATTATTTTGGAATTAGCTTTTGGAAATTTTGATGAGAATGACAATGTCCGTTTGGAAGATCGTTATGGTCGAGTATCCGCACCTAATTCACAAAAATAATCGTACTATATTTAACATATACATTATTAAATGGACACGGATCTTCTCATTATAATTTCCCTTTTTGCTTTTGCTCTGGCATTAATAGTTTTTGCATATACTCTCACAGCTCGATCACGACGAAGGATCGTCCAAGATATACGACCTCATCGTGCAGATCATAATCCCATCTTGTCACCTTCAGCTCATAGTGATTGGGAGGAACAGGCTTCTTTTAATCCCACGGCAACCCTCGATGATGAAGGTCGTATACACCTTTTCTACAGAGCCATAGGTGCTGATGGTATTTCCCGTATCGGCCACGCTATAAGCTCTGATGGTCTTCATTTCCATACGCGTTCTCCATATCCAGTGTATCAACCTATACCCGGATATGGTTTGCCAGAAAAATCACTCAAAAATGGACCGCATCATTATGATATAGAAATCCATCCATCTGGTGGAGGTTGGGGTGGGGCTGAGGATCCGCGTACAACACGCATCGGTGATCGTGTATATATGACGTACACTGCTTTTGAGGGTTGGGAAAATATGCGTATAGGACTTACTTCTATCTCCCTTGCAGACCTCAAAAATCGTCGATGGAAATGGAAGCGGCCTCGACTTATTTCTCCTGCCAATGCTCGAGCAAAAAACTGGGTTATCTTCCCTGAAAAGATCAATGGAAAATATGCCATCCTCCACAGCGTCGCTCCTACTGTACTCATTGAGTATGTAGATAGTCTCGATATGATTCCAAACATATGTAGCTCTAAAGATCATGGTGGATATGGCACCTGTGACAAGAATCGTGAGGAATTCTGGGATAAAACAATGAAAGGTGCGGGTGCACCACCACTCAAAACAGATGCGGGTTGGTTATTGCTCTATCATGCTATAGATGAAAATAAATACAAAGTCGGAGCAATGATTCTTGATATCAACGATCCTTCGCATGTCATATATCGCTCACCGACACCAATCCTCTCTCCTGATGCTCAATATGAAAATGACGGTAAACCAGGAGTGGTATACGCCACTGGTGCAGTTATTAAAGGAGATACATTGTTTATCTACTATGGTGGTGGAGACAAACATGTCTGTGTCGCAGAGATACCGCTTCGTGATATGTTGAGTTGGCTTATTGAATATGGAAAAGTTTAAAATATATGTTTACAGTCACTAGATCAGAACATAACCCAATATTGTCACCAGATGAAAATCATCCATGGGAAGCTGCGGCTGCTTTCAATGGATGCCCCATCATTCATGACAAGAAAAATTATCTGGTATATCGAGCAATGTCTGAACCACAATTATTGAGTGAACCTCACATACGTATGTCAACCATCGGACGAGCTATTTCCAAAGATGGTGAACACTATGGTGATCGCATTGCACTTATCAAACCAGACACTGTATTCGACAAATATGGTTGTGAGGATCCACGTGTGACAAAACTTGATAATTCATACTATATCCTCTATACCGCACTTGGTGGCTTCCCTTTTTCATCTGACAATATAAGAATAGCGATGGCGATAAGTGATGATCTTTCAACGATTCGTGAAAAACACCTTGTCACCCCATTTAATGCAAAAGGTATGGCTCTTTTTCCTGAAAAAATAAACGGAAAATATGCTGCTATTCTCACGGTTAATACCGATCGGCCACCATCTGATATATGTTATGCGGAATTCGATACAATCGAAGATCTCTGGTCAAAAGAATATTGGGATGAATGGATGAAGAATCTTGATTCACATAAGATACACATTCGTCGCTTACCAAGTGATCATCTCGAACTTGGTGCAGTTCCTGTCAAAACAGACGAAGGATGGTTACTGGTATATTCACATATTCAGCGATATGGACAACCAGACCATGTCTTTGGTGTTGAGGCAGTTCTTCTCGATCCACATAATCCTCGTACTGTTGTTGGACGAACCAAAGGCCCATTTATGGCCCCAGAAGCATATTATGAACATACCGGACTCGTACCAAACATAGTATTCCCAACAGGCACTCAGATAAAAAAGAGGGGTGATGGGAGTGAAGTTCTAGAAGTATATTATGGTGCATCTGACACATTTTGTGCTATGGCAACTATACCGCTCGACAATCTTTTGCGGAGCATCACCGGTGTTGAAGAAAAAAAGATAAAGCGTTTTCCAGGTAATCCTGTGATCACCCCTCGACCAGGATTCTTTTGGGAACAAGGAGGGACACTTAACCCTGCTGCCATAGATCTTGGTGGTAAAATCCATATCTTGTATCGCGCAGTCTCAGACAAAAACGTATCTACTATTGGATATGCAAACTCTCATGATGGTCTCTCTATCGATGAGCGAGGAGATAAGCCTATCTACTTCCCTCGCCTGCCTTTTGAAATGAAATCTGGATCAGATAGAGATTTCGGTTGTGAAGACCCTCGTATCATGAAAATTGGTGACCGAGTTTATATGACATATACCGCATATGATGGTTCAACTCCACGTGTAGCAGTATCGTCCATAACAGAAAAGGATTTCTTGGCACAGAAATGGAGTATGTGGTGTGAACCGAAAATCATAACACCGGCAGGCATTGCCAATAAAGACGCCGCAATCCTTACTGAAAAAATAGACGGAAAATATATGATCTTCCATCGAGTTGCCGAGAGTATTTGTGCTGATTTCGTTTCATCACTAGATTTTACTACTGACGTCGTTAACCAGTGTATTGAAATTTTGGATCCACGACGAGGAATGTGGGATGGTGGTAAGGTTGGCATTTCCGCCCCACCAGTCAAGACAAAAAAAGGATGGTTACTTCTGTATCATGGTGTCTCATGGAGTACTACGTATAGAGTTGGTGCGATACTCCTCGATCTCACAGATCCAACCATTGTCCTTGCTCGAACCGCGATTCCCCTTTTTGAACCCGAAGAAGAATATGAACGCAAGGGTCTAGTAAATAATGTTGTCTTTCCGTGTGGGCTCATCGTGCGAGGTGATACTGCATATATGTATTATGGTGGTGGCGACAGTGTTGTTGGTGTTGCTACGGTCAAGATGAGCACACTGCTACAAATGCTCGAGGTGTAGAGTTCAAACTGCAGATACAAGAACCGTGATATAATTTGTCTATTATGCCAAGCGCTCCTCGACCATTTTCATCCTATTCTCTTGTTGTTTTTGATTTAGATGGAACCCTCGCACCATCAAAATCTCCACTAGAAAAGGATATGGGCGAATTGTTAATCAAATTATTGAATATAACAAAGGTTGCTGTTATCTCTGGTGGAGGGTATCCCCAATTTGAGTCCCAATTTTTGAATAATTTGCCAGTATCATCACAGTCATTCAATAATCTTTTTTTACTACCAACTTCTGGTGGCAGATTTTATGTATGGCGTGGCGCGTGGAATGAAGAATATGCGGAACATCTAACACCTATAGAAAAAGAGAGGATTATGACATCACTGAAAAATGCTCTTGCAACAACTGGCTTCATGACACCCAATACTGTCTACGGAGATTTGATTGAGGATCGTGGCTCTCAAATAACGTTTTCAGCTCTCGGGCAGAAAGCTCCACTCAATATCAAATCAGTATGGGATCCTGATCGAAAAAAACGTGAGAGGATTGCATCTGTTCTTCAACCTTTGATACCTGAATTCGATGTGAGAATCGGGGGAACGACAACGATCGACATTACTCACCGTGGCATCAACAAAGCATTTGGTATTCGCAAACTGGAGGAACACTTGAAATTAAATCCTGAACAAATCCTCTTTGTCGGCGATGCTTTGTTTCAAGGTGGTAATGATTTCCCTGCCAAAGCAACCGGAGTTGATTGTGTACAAGTACAAGGACCAGAAGAAACAAAGAAACTTATTGGGGACTGGCTTGGCTCATGACTCGGAAGGAACTTTCACGTATTATTAAGAGGTGTAATTATTTAAATAAAAATATGTCAAAAAAATCACTCGGTATCTGTGCCATTATCCTCGGTTGTATCTTCATTATTATTGCTATCTACTATTGGATTACTCCTGCAGGATCACTCGCATCTTTTATACCTGGTTTTGAACCTGGAGTTGGCACTGTTCATTTCAAGCATGGACTTGCTTCGTTTATACTCGGCCTCGCCCTGTTTACGTATGCGTGGTTCAAAGGAGGAAAGAAGTAATAATTCCTACAACAATACAATACACAGCAAATGGTTTGAGTGTATGTGTCTTAAAATATTTTGTCAGAAATTTTACTGACAGATAGGCACAGATGGCTGAGACAAGTGAACCGGCTATGATTGGTCCGATGATTGAACTATCTCCAGAAATAGCAAGTTCAGGTAATTTCAATACCGCTGCAGCCATAATAACCGGTGTGGCCAAAAGGAATGAGAAACGAGCAGCAGAAGCATGATCAAGTCCAACAGTTAGTCCTCCTCCAAGAGTTGCCCCCGTACGAGAAAATCCAGGAATAAGAGCGAGACACTGCGCAATTCCTACTTTCGTAGCTGAACCCCATGAAAGTTTGGAAATATGAGTGTCGGCTTCTCTTGAATCAGTTATTCCAGTTTTCATACCATCGCGACTTTTATATAGTTCCATTCCCCACAATAAGATTCCGTTTAAAATGAGGAAAATAGCTGCAGCACGTGGTGATGCAAATATATTCTTTAATTGTTGTTCAAAAAGTATACCGAGAATACCGACTGGAATAGTACCAACAATGATCAGCCAACCAAGCTTTGCATAGACATCATTCTCATCAATGACTCTCAGTTTCAGTGAACGAAATATCCCAGTTATGATTTTCATCCAATCCTTGAAAAAGAAAAAGAAAAGAACGAGAGCTGTCGCCAGATGCGTTGCCACGAGAAATGCGAGGAATACATCAGCCCTTTGATCAATATGCCATCCAAAAAGACGTGGTAATATGACACTGTGTCCCAGACTCGATACTGGAAAAAGTTCTGTGGCACCTTGGAGAGCACCGAGAATACTCGCTTGAATATAGGTCAACATAAACGCATTGTATCATGGGGTACATATAGAGTATACTTGAAACACATGTCAGCAAAAACATTGATATGGATAGGTGTTTTCGTTGGATCTACTCTCGGTAGTTTCATTCCTATGCTCTGGGGAGATAGTGCATTCTCCTTTGCATCTATCATATGGAGTACTATCGGAGGACTTGCAGGTATCTGGGCTGGATATAGAGTATCTCAATCATTTTAATACATGTTTTCACGAATCAAAGAAAAATACCGTCGGGCATTGACTCATCCTCATTTCATACGAGCTTTTTTTGTCGGTATACTCATGCTTGTAGCAGCACTTATTTTCAATTATTTTGCTGCGCAATACGCCTTTGAACGTGCCTCAGGTGCAGTTGCTGACATTATCCTCAGTAATATTCCTGTCTTTGATGTTGACTACATATTTGTCTTCGGACCTATCATATTTGGCTTGTGGATGGCGTTTCTTTGTTTAACCAATCCAGAAACACTACCTTTTGCTTTGAAAAGTGTAGCGGTGTTTGTATTTGTACGTTCATTCTTTATTACCCTTACACATATTGGACCGTTCCCTGACCACGCTATTATCGATGGAAGTACAGCCATCTTTCTTCATGCTCTATCAAATAATCCAAATTTCTTCTTGTTTAGTACTGGTGCGGATCTCTTTTTTTCTGGTCACACTGGATTACCATTCATGATGGCTCTCGTCTTTTGGAAACATCATCTCACTCGTGTTTTTTGTATTGCTACATCTATATTCTTCGGTGTAATCGTCTTGCTGGGACACCTACACTATTCAATCGACGTGGCTTCGGCATTTTTCATCACCTATACGATATATATAATTACTATCAAAGTATTCAAAAAAAGCCACGAGGAATTCCTGTCTGTTATGTAAGCTATACGGGAACGTATTGGTAACGCTTTATTGTCCTAATGCAGTATATGCATCTATCAATAGTTGCGTATCGTGTGCACGTTCTCCTATATCTGAATGTAAAACAATAAATGCAATCGGTTGATTGGCAATACGAAAAATAGTAAGCATTGTCTCGCCTGCTTCAGGAGTTCGTCCTGTTTTGCCACCAATAAATCGAGAATCCTTTATAAACGGATGTGTACTGTCGACGACATGTGATCCATGATCAGTCGTTGTAGCAATAAATGTATGAGGTGTTCGAGTAATCGCTAAAATATCAGGACGTGAAGTATATAGATATTGTGCCAAAGCAAACATGTCGTTTGCTGACGCTTCATTGTGAGGATCGATGCCACTCGGATCTGCAAAATACGCTGTTGGCATACCTATCTCACATGCAATGCTCGACATAAGTCCCATAAATGCATTTCGATTACTCGATGAAGCGATAGCTTCTGCAGCAACATTCGATGAACTTAACAGTAGTGGCTGAAGAATCTCTTTCAGTGTAAATTTTTCACCTGAAAGGAGATTACTGGTATCAGAAGCAACCTCTGTCTCAAGTGGAGTAACTTCAATAGTTGTTGGGGACATCGTATCTGTAGAAACGATGGCTGTTATCAATTTTGACATAGAAGCAACTGGAAGTGCCTGGTTTACATTTGAAGACAGATATATCTTGCCGGTAAGGACGTTACCGACAAGATATGCTGACGCAGATATTTGATTATGCGGTTTTGGAACTGGAACAGGGATCAGTATGGATGCACTCGTTGTTGCGACGATATACGGTTCTTCACTTATCATCTGTACTCCAGAACTTGAAGCGTTCTGAATAGGAATTATTGACTCTATGCGTTGACTTGAACTACTCATTTCAGGATGAATAATCAAATTGAATCCAGCAATGAGACCGATACCTGTGAGAAATATCAAGGTAATAATGAAAATAAAGAACCGTGGCGAAAAACTCATACAGTAACTGTACCCGAACTAGCGACTAACCGCAATGGAAGGCGTTATTTCACCATTTGCACGAATAGTGATTCGACCAGTAACAGTATCTTGAGTAAGATAATAGCCAGTATTATATGAATCTACTGAATGATAAAAGAAATTTATGTCACCAGGATCAAACGGTAATGCTGACATATAATCAGGTACGACGCATGTTCCAATATCGAAACCTTCTCCAGTTGTATCATGGCGAATGAGGACTTCTTGTCCACCTGCAGGTAAGGTCACTTGAACATTATTACATACAAGCGAACCTTTATGCTCTGCCATATTCTGTCCGATTGCATTTAAAATCGCATTTATATTACTGACACGTTGAGAATCACGTGCAAGCTTGAATTGACGAGCGGGATTAACCGCAACGAGGACGACTGCTGCCAAGATTGCTATGATACCGATAACCACGAGCACTTCGATCAAAGTAAATCCCTTTTTCTTTGGTGGAATTTCCTTTTGTTTGATGACTTTAGTTTTTTTAAAGATATGCATATATTGATATACAATTACAATTCTAATAATATACGCCAGTTAAGGGGATGAGCGTGGGCATCATCATACTCCGTCCAAATAAAATTCTGATAAAGAAGTGATAAAAAAATGATAAATTTTTGATAAAGAAATGATAAAATCAGGCACCTGCTTCAGCACTTGCCTATTCCAAATAGTGTGTTAGAGTGTTGTCTGGATTGCTCTTTGGAAAAGATGGATTTTGGGCAATTTAAAGCAGTTAAACATCAACAACAAACCTCAGGAGTTCGAAATGGTACACACATCAGTTGCGAATGACGAAATAGCTTTTGCTGGCGCAACAGCTTTCATTACAAATTCCCGCGCCATCATTGGCCCTCCGGGATGCGGAAAGACTAGTGCAAGACTGACATTGGAAGCAGCCTCGAAATATATCGGCGGCCACGCATCATCAGACAGCAGTGAAATCATGGATTGGCATCTTAACCCTACAAACAAAAGCCCATATTTTGATACCGCTGTTAAGGCTCAGCACGATCGCCAAGCCGGACGGCTTGTAGATAACAAAGTAATCTACGATCTGATTCACTACCGATTTAAGGTCCAAAAGCAGGAACTGCTGATCTCGCAGGAAATTGATCTCAAGCAGATGGACATCAGTGGTTTTCCCCGTAACCAAGCTCAAGGGGAAATGATGCCCGGTCTGTTTATGGATTGGAAAATCTATGCAATTCTCATCAGTCAGGAGGAGGCAAACAAAAACCGCCTCAAACGTATTGCGATGGGCGTCCAGCGCGATGATGATACTGAGAATCGGTTTCTTGATCGTTGGGCAGATTATCACCGTTACACTGAACCATTTATTCAATCAGGTATTGCCGACGGATCCATTATCCCTATCGAATTTGGTTTGACTCACAGGGCAAAGGTGCATAAAATTATTCACCACGGCAATTATACCGATGCTCAAAAGGCATCGATGAAGCATCAATTGCATAACAAACGCTGTGACGCATTCTGGCTGGCACGAAAATATGATTCACCAGATTCATACAAACGGCACATGCTCCTAACACTTCAACTCTACCGAAATGGGGAAAGCTCGATTGCTCAACTCTTTTTGGCCTTGGCTTTCGCCAAAGAAAATAACATCTCATTAAACTAGTTGTTTACACACACCCCTCCCAAGCTTCGGCCGGAGGGGATTTTTTTACCTATTTTTTTAAGTTTGGATTTGCTACAATTCACCCATGTCAAAAGATCAATCTGGTGAACAAAAAGAACGAAAATTATCCACAGAAGCTTATAAAGGGGTGCGTGATTTCTTCCCTGCTGATATGGCCATTGAGAAGAAAATCTTTAGTATTTGGCGCACCGTTTCAGAAAAATATGGCTATGAAGAATATGGTGCTTCTGTTCTCGAACCAGCCGATCTCTACCGTGCTAAATCAGGCGAAGAACTCATAAATGAACAGACATACACGTTTACTGACCGCGGAGATCGTGAAGTAACTCTACGACCTGAAATGACGCCGACCTTGGCTCGCATGGTAGCAGCCAAGAAACGTGAACTGGTCTTCCCTTTGCGTTGGTATTCTATTCCTAACCTCTTTCGCTACGAACAACCTCAACGAGGACGTGTTCGTGAGCACTGGCAGTTGAACGTCGACCTTTTCGGCGTGCAATCCATCAATGCTGAAATCGAAGTCATTAATATGGCCTATGACATAACCCGTGCCTACGGATTGAAAGATTCAGATTTTGAGATACGCATCAACAATAGAAAAGTGATGAATTATATTACTAGGGAGATTTTCAATCTTGATGAAGAACATGCTCGCAAAATTTCGAAATTAATTGATAAAAAAGATAAGATAAAGCCTGAAGTATTCAAAGCTGGAGTAACAGACATATTCAAAGATGAGAAAAAAACTGAAGAATTCCTCACATTACTCAATTCAAGGAATTTCGAGGAATTTACTTCTCACCTTCCTTCATCTGCCAATGAACACGAAGGAGTAAAAGAAATTCGTGCTGTTATAGAAGGCTTGGAGAAACTCGGCATCACCAATGCCCGTTTTGACCAAACTCTCATGCGCGGTTTTGACTATTATACTGGCATCGTCTTTGAAGTGTATGACCTCAACCCTCTCAACCGTCGTTCTGTCTTCGGTGGAGGTCGTTATGATGAACTCCTCGCTCTCTTCGGCAATGAAAAGGTTCCTGCCGTAGGTTTTGGTGCTGGCGATGTTATAGCGGAGGACCTCATGGAAACCTATGACAATCTTCCACTTATTGGCAGTCCTGATTATCTACCGCCAGCAGATATTGCTATTTGTGTCTTTGGTGAAGAAAACGCTCCCTTTGCCCTTGATACGGCCCAAACACTACGTGAAAAAGGTACTCGTGTAGCAGTCGATCTTTCGAATAAGAAAATTGGTGACCAGATCAAGAATGCTGACAAGCGCCATATTCCAAAAGTCATAGTTATTGGTGAAGAAGAAGTTAAGTCCGGTAAATTGAAAGTTAAGGATTTACAGACTGGTGAGGAGAGTGAATTAAAAAATTAATTAACATATAAGTAGTTCTTACCTATTCCATGAGAATAATTACCTTTGACATTGAAACAAAAAACCTCTTTCAGGATGTAAATTCAAATGATCCAACTGACCTCGACATTTCAGTCGTCTGCATCCATGATTCATCAGACAATAGTTATCAAAGTTTCCTTGAAAAGGATATGAATAAGCTCTGGTCCATCATTGAAGCTGCCGATGCCCTTGTAACTTGGAATGGTGATCATTTCGATATTCCACTCTTGAATAAATACTATCCAGGTGATCTAAGTAAGATAAAAAGTATCGACCTCATGCGTGAAGTTCAACTCAAACTCGGTCGACGCCTCAAACTAGATGGTGTTGCAGAAGCCACTCTCGGAGTAAAGAAGTCTGGTCACGGTTTGGAAGCTGTCGAATGGTGGAAAAATGGCGAGGTAGATAAAATCATCAAATATTGTATCGACGACGTAAAAATAACACGCCAACTCTATGATTATGCTGTACAAAATAAGAGTTTGAAGTATAAAGACGCTGGCATTCTCAAAGAAATCAGACTTGATATATCAAAATGGAGCGAGCTTGAGCCAGCTTCTATGACGTATACTCTGCCTTTTTAAGAACATATTTAATGGTATACTTATGTAACTTTAGTAAATAAATTTCTATATATAATCTCATGGAAAATCGTTCACAATTTATCACTATCCCTGGAGCTATCATTATTGGATGTGCCATCATAGCTATAGCCTTGGTCTATATATTTCACCCTGTATCATCGAAAACAACAACTCAAAACTCCGCCCAACTTCCTACGGTGACTATGGCGCCAATCACTACCAATGATCATATCTTTGGTAATCCAAATGCATCTATCAAAATAGTTGAATACTCTGATCCTTCATGTCCGTACTGTAAAATGTTTAACCCAACTATGGAACAAGTCATGGGTGCATATGGTGCAAATGGCCAAGTAGCATGGGTCTACCGTCAATTCCCTCTCGATAAACCAGATCAGAATGGTAATATTCTTCACCCAAATGCAGGTCATGAAGCACAAGCGTTCGAATGTGCCGCTTCTGTAGGTGGTAATGATAAATTCTGGGCATTTGAAAAAGAATGGTATAACGTTTTTCCCCTCCAAGGTGCCACTGGACGCAGTGTAGCTGATGATACGGCTCAACTCGCTGACATAGCTAAAACAGTAGGACTCAATGCGCAAAGTTTTAGTGATTGTCTTGGGAGCGGTCAAATGAAGGATAAAGTTGAGGCTGAATATACCGATGGTATCAATGCTGGTGTATCAGGAACACCATACAATGTCATACTCACCCCTTCTGGAAATAAAATACCTTTGGCTGGAGCAGTTTCATTTGCCACTATGAAAACAACGATAGATACGCTCTTGAACGCAGGTACGACAAATTAAGAGCGAATTTTCTTTAGTCCACACCAGTAGCATTTTTCATCACCGCAGTGTGCTTCTATGATAGAACCGCTCCAGACAGCATCAATAACTGATTGGATGGATTTCTTGACTGTTTCAATATCAATATCAGTTATTGGCAGCGTAATAATGGGACACCTATCTTTTTTGTCTGGAGAAATAAAGACAAGTGCTGGTACTATTTTTCTTGCTCTAAATTTAGGATCATCCTGCAAGAGAAGCTTATAGAAAGTCAGCTGACGGAAATAATCGCCCGTAGAATTCTTGGTCTCACCTTTTATTTCTGCTTCAGACATAGCTTGCTTCGTCTTGTAATCAAAGACATTCACCTCATTTCCAGATTCTACGATAGCATCGAGCTTACCGTGGATAGGAATAGTGACTGAGCCATTGAACACCGTCTTTATCCAACGCTCAGTAGAGATCGGCCCCTTCACTGAGAAATGCGATTCGAGAGCTTTGGCTACTATCGGTGCAGCTTCTGATAGCTCTTTTTTAACCGCTTCCTTTTCAGCACTTGGTAAAAATGAGGACTTCAGATATTCATTGACTGACTCTTTTATTATTTCTTCAATTCTCGGTGCCTTCCTCTTCTCAATATCCTCTTTCCATACTGCATCCATAGCCTCGTGCATAGCGGTACCTTTTTCTGATGAAGCGGACGGTGCTTGTGGTAATTTCAAGATGCTATTATAGATAAATTGGCTTGGGCATTTGATGAATGCATTCAAAGCGGTAACGGAGAGACCGGTATCGAGGAGAGTCTTTTTGGTAAGACCAATGATTTTTTCAGAATAACTATTTGATTTAATAACCGATGATTCAATGTTCGATGGCACAATATCCTCTCGGCCTAATTCAATTGTCTTTATTGTCTTCTCATTTAATTCACCTATAAACCGTAATGGGGTTAATTCCTTACCATCTGATTCTTCTTTACCAACCAATATAACCGCATGCTTCTTTGTACGAGTGAGGGCGACATAGAATAGTCGACGTGTATCGCGTACATCATGATCTGTCACTTTTTTTTGAGGCAAAACGAATGAGGCACCTCTTGCACGTCCGATCCATGCTTCGTCAGTGGCATAAGGAATAAAAACATAATCAAATTCAAGACCCTTTGAACCGTGAGCTGTCAGAGCCTGTATTGGTAAATCAGGGGCGCCGACTGATACCTTCACGGTCTTTGATTCAGCAGAAAGCCTATAGGCAAGCATGGCGCGTATAAGCTCACGTGGGCTATCGATACGGCCATCACGAGCGATAGATTCAGCTAGAGCCGTAATACCGCGCCAGACGTGAATATACGCTGGATCGTAGGCTATAAGCTCAGTAAAGCCAGACATCTCTGCTGTTTCGATAATACATCCAATAGCTCCATCATTAAGCATTTTTCTTTGAAGGTGAATAAGGTTGGGTATTTTTTTCTCCAATTCAGTCGTCTGTCCACTGCGGAGAAGTTTATTAATCAAAACAGAATCATCAAATGAAAGATTCCAGAGACCAGCTGCGATAGTTCTACCTAAGGCATCAACTTGTGATGAATCATTCAAATATTCCAATAAATCAAAAAAAGTGGCACCAACTGGATGATGAAATATGTCGACACTTCTTTCAGAAGAAATAGGAATATGAGCGGACTCAAGGAGGCGAATAATTCTCTCGAGGTCGCGATTCCGACGAGTAATTATAGCCACAGTGGATTCAGGTTCATTCTCTATAATTGATTGTAATTCTTTAACCAAATAAGATTCAATCGCCGAAACATTTTCACCAGTAACAATATCAATCGGACGAGGCTTTTTATCCGTTTTTTTGCTATTTGAATCCTCAGAACCAGACTTCAATTCCACTCTTAAATCTTTATGCTCATCACCTTCATAATTGTTTTCAATCATAGAAAAACTAGCGTCGAGAATATTCTGATGGGAACGATAATTGGTATCGAGCTTAATAACTTTCATCTCTTTCCAGTGCTTCTGCAAAGCCAAGAAATTGTCGACTGAAGCGCCTTGGAAACGATATATTGCCTGCTTCTCATCACCCACAATAAAGATGTTCGGTGTTTTGAAAAATTCAGCCAAATGAGCAATGATGAGATTTTGTGAATCATTTGTATCCTGATGTTCATCAACCATGATATACAAAAACCTTTCTTGGATAAGGCGCAATAGCAATTCATCTCTTTTGAAGGATTCAAGCAATTCTTTGATTAAATCATTGAAATCCATCCTCTTGGCCTCCTTTTTCTTTTCTTCATAGAGTTTATACACTTCTGCAAAGAGAATTGTACGCTTACATTTTTCTATCTGTTCCAAAGCATCAGCCTTCAATTTTCCTTTGCTAGCTCCACGAGTTGAGATCGAATCCTCATCATTTTCGATTCTCTTAATCTCTTTCTTTGCATGCTCGAGGACAAATTCAGGCGTATGAGCTTCTCTTTTTGAAGAATCAATAGCGCTCAAGATTCCAGAAATATACGCATCGGGTTTACCGAGAGGATGTATGTCAGCAAATTGTGGTGCTTCTATTATTTTTCTGATAAGTGTCTCCTGCTCAACATCCGCCATATGACGCAAACCATCAAGGTGAAGAAAATGATCTGGATATTCAGCAATCATAGCTGCAGCAAAACTATGGAAGGTGTGTATGGCTACTTCATGAGCGCGGTTACCAATGACTTTATGAAGTTTTGAACGCATAGCTTTGACACCGGCGTCTGTATAGGTAATGGCCAAAATGCCATGAGCTGGTGTATCAGTTTGCTTGAGGATGTTTGCAATACGAAGTGTGAGAATAGTTGTCTTGCCAGTTCCAGGGCCTGCTATGACCATGACCGGACCTTCTATAGCGTCTACAGCCTCCTTTTGAGCCTTGTTGAGACGTTTGTACTGAAGATCGAATTCAGGTGAAGTAATGGCGGGCATGGAGGTTATTATAGCAATTAATATAAGGATATTTATTATAATTGCACGATATTGACTTTTAATTAAAAAGTGATATAATGCAACCTGCAGTCAAACAACCAATTGAACAAATTGTAGAACTTTAAAAATTATGTGCACACACAATCGAGGATTCCAAGCCAAGAAACATCTCTGCTTCACTGGTGAAAAGAGTATCGCTGACGAGCTCGACCGCCTACAACTTTTCGTTGAAAAATGCAGGATCGAGGTTCAAATCGTTCAGGACGAATGCCGAATCATTGTCGGCGTCCTACAAAAATCAACACACCCCGGACGCGTCCGCATTCAGTCAAATGAACACGGGTTGGTGATGGTTCTCTACTCACAGATTATGGACCTTATTCATGATCTCACCCCTGACCGCACCTCGAGTTTGACTCGGGACGGTTCGAACGCTTAACGGCACTCTATCAAGCAAACCGCCGACCTTTACGGGCCGGCGGTTTTTTATTATCTAAATTTTACAAGGAAATTGATTCTAATAATTCTTCAACCTATTTGACTGATCATGTTGTCTGATCTTCTCATGAGCCTTGGCTTCGATTTGGCGAATACGTTCGCGAGTAACACCGAATTCCCTACCAACTTCTTCGAGGGTGTGGGTGATGCCATCATTCAAACCATGACGCATTTCGAGAATCTTACGCTCTTTTTCTGAGAGATCATTTAAAATCAAATTGACTTGATCGCGGAGGATGCGACGTGAGGACTCTTGTTCTGGAGAAAGAATCTTGTCATCAGCGATGAAGTCACCGAGTGTCGATTTACCATCATCATCGTCACCAACTGGGTTTTCGAGAGAGACGACATCTTGTTCGATCTTCTCGATCTGATAAATCTTATCAGTATCCATACCCATCTCTGTCGCAATCTCATCTGGAAGAGGTTCACGACCGAGATCATGAGTCAAACGGCGAACAACTTGCTTGTACTTGGCAATCGTTTCCACCATGTGCACTGGCACGCGGATAGTGCGTGACTGATCAGCGAGAGCACGAGTGATAGCTTGGCGAATCCACCAGGTAGCATAGGTTGAAAACTTATACCCTTTCGTCCAATCGAACTTATCAACCGCACGGAAAAGACCAAGGTTTCCCTCTTGGATAAGATCGAGCAAAGTAAGATCTGGTGAACGGCCAACATATTTCTTGGCTATTGAAACCACGAGACGAAGGTTGGCTTTGGCGAGAAGATTTTTGGCTTCTTCATCACCATTCTGAATACGCTTTGCCAACTCCTTTTCCATACTAGCGTTAATGAGTGGATATTGACCGATCTCCTTCAAATACATCTGTATAGAGTCATAGCCAGAATCAGAACCAGTGCGAGAATAGTGAGGATGTTTCTTGGCATCTTTCTCCTTCAAATCCTCAACTTCAAGCAAACCTCCCCCTTCAAGAACGTCAACGTTTGCAGTGGTAAACTTGGTATACAGCTCATCCAAGAACATAATATCGTTCTCAATCTGTGGAAATTCTTTGAGAATCTCATCATACGTGACGAAACCACGATTCTTACCTTTGAGGATAAGCTTATTGGCACGAATCTCAAAATCTTTGGCTTTATTGGCACCTGTGAGTTTCTTCACTGGCTTACTTGATTTCGAAGATTTTGACTTCTTTAGAGGAGCTTTGGTCTTGGAGACTTTTTTTGGTTGAACTTTTTTTGCTATTTTTTTTATTTTCTTCATAAAGAGCTGGGTTAATTAGTAATACGAACGTATAACCTAATTATGCTCCATAACTGTCATTTGCGTACTTCTTAGCAATAGCATCAATCATTTCTTTCTTTGGAGAACCTTCGAATCCTGAACCAGCTGGAACCAAGTGACCGATGATAACATTTTCCATAAGACCTGAGAGATCGTCTTCGGCACCACGTACTGCGTTACTAATGAGGACACGTGTTGTGTGCTGGAATGACGCAGCTGAAAGGAAACTCTTACGTGAGAGAGATGTCTCAGTGATACCCATAACAATCTTTTCAACCTTTGCTGGAGCACCACCGTTAGCCTTAGCCAAAGCATTCTCTTCTGACAACTGGATGTCATCAACAATCATATTTTCTGTAAGAGTCGTATCTCCTCCTTCGACAACACGTCGACGACTGAACATTTGCTTCACGATGATCTCAATGTGCTTACGTGACACGGTCTCACCTTGAAGTTCATAGATTTTACCAACTTCAGAAATAACATAATCCTTTGCGCGCTCTTCACCACCATATTCAAAGACTTCATCAATAGAAGCTGAACCGTCAGTAAGAAGATCGCCCTTCTTGAATTTATCACCTGCGCGGACAAGAACTGTACGACGAGATGGGAATATATATTCGATGGCTTCAGTTGCACCTGTAGCCTTCTTTGTCTTTGGAGCATCTTCAATATCAGGAAGAACCTTAATCATCTTTTCCTTACCCATTTCTTTTACTTCTGTCACGACACCAGAGACAGTGGCGACAACAGCAGGCACCTTTGGACGACGCTTCTCAAAGATTTCCTCAACACGAGGCAAACCTTGAGTAATATCTCCGCCTGCAGAAGCAGTACCACCGGCGTGGAACGTACGCATCGTAAGCTGTGTTCCAGGTTCACCGATAGCTTGAGCTGCTACAGTACCAACAGCCTCACCGAGAGCGACGAGCTCATTTCTGCCCAGATCCATACCGTAACACTGTGCACAGACACCGCGCATCGTCTTACATGAGAGTGGTGAACGAACATGAACTGCCTTTACTCCGAGAGCTTCGATAGTTGTAGCATCTGCCTTTGAGATAAGATGTCCCTTCTTGAAGACAACAGTGCCCTTTTCATTTTCAATATCTCCGGCAAGTACACGTCCACGGATATTTTTAGCAAGAGGAATATTCATACCAGAAGCTGTTTGAGGATGGATGATGATAAAATCCTTTGTTCCACAATCCTCTTCTGAAGCAACAACGTCTTGAGCGACCACGAAGAGCTTACGAGTGAGGTAACCGGCTTTAGCGGTGTTAAGAGCTGTATCTGAAAGACCTTTACGTGATCCGTGAGTCGTAATGAAGTATTCAATAGGAGTCAAACCTTCTTTTGAACAAGAAAGAATTGGGAATTCAATAGTCTCACCAGACACTGAGGCGATAAGACCTTTCATACCTGCCATCTGAACAATCTGTTTGTATGATCCACGAGCTCCAGAGTTAACCATATCGTACACTGAACCGTTCTTATCGAGAGAAGCTGGAATAGCCTTTTCGACATCACCCTTGGCCTTCTGCCAAATTTCAATATGTTTACGGATGCGCTCTTCTTCAGTGAGGAGACCGTCGTTGAATTGTGAGGTAACTGTATCAGCATGAACTTTAGCTTTTTCAACTATACCCTTCTTTGCTTCAGGAATCATGATGTCGTTGATACCCCATGTCGTACCAGAATGTGTAGCGTATTTAAATCCGAATGTCTTGATTTGGTCGAGAGTTCCAGGAATCGTACTCAAACCGTAGGTAACAATGAGTGTATCGATGATTGATCCGAGTGTTCTGTTATCAACTTCCTTGTTAATGAAAGCATGTTCAACTGGCAAGACGTTGTTGAAGAGAATACGGCCAACTGTGGTCTCAAAAAGTTTTCCTTCAAAAGCGGCGTATTTTTTATTATCTGGAGCAAGGACTTTAATCTTTTCACGAAGACCAACATGACCGTAGACTTCTGCTTGAACAGCAGCTTCTGGAGATTCAAAATATTTAACTTTTTGTTCTCCTTCAACAATCTTAGTGACCCAGAAACATCCAAGAACGATATCAAGCATTTTGGCAACGACAGTAGGATCACCAGAACCAGGTTTCAAAATATTTTTGTCGGAAGCCATAATCATTTTTGCTTCCATTTGTGCTTCCTCTGAAAGTGGAACGTGAACGGCCATCTGGTCACCGTCGAAGTCAGCGTTGAAAGCGGTACAGATGAGTGGGTGAACGTGGATAGCATTACCTTCGATAAGGGTTGGACGGAATGCCTGAATACCGAGACGGTGCAAGGTAGGAGCGCGGTTCAAAAGAACGTACTTGCCTTTGATGACTTCTTCGAGGATTTCCCAGACTTCCTTTGTACCATCATCTATGAGGCGGTTAGCACCACGGATGTTATAGGCGAGTTCTCTCTTCAAAAGTCCTGAAATAACGAATGGACGGAAAAGTTCGAGAGCCATGTGCTTTGGCAAACCACATTCATCAAGCTTGAGTTCAGGACCAACAACGATAACTGAACGACCACTATAGTCGACACGCTTTCCGAGCAAGTTCTGACGGAAGAGACCATGCTTTGACTTCAAACCATCTGAAAGTGACTTGAGTGCACGTTTCTGAGCAGCGAGAGCGGCAGCACCAGCTGAAGATGAATGACGGATAGAGTTATCGATGAGAGCATCAACAGCTTCTTGGAGAATACGCTTTTCGTTACGGAGGATGACTTCTGGCGCATTGATAGCTTTCAATTTGAGCAATCGGTTGTTGCGGTTGATGACACGGCGATAGAGGTCATTCACATCTGATGTTGCGTAACGACCACCTTCGAGAGCAACCATAGGACGGAGACCTGGTGGAATAACGGGGATACGGATGAGGAACATCCATTCTGGACGGACATTGGCTTTGATCATCTGCTTGATGAGAGTAAGACGCTTTGCAAGCTTCTCACTATCAGCAGCACCGGCTGTCTCATATTCTTTTTCAAGTTCAATTTTGAGCTTAGCGAGGTCAATCTTCTTCAACGTATCGTAAATGGCCTCTGCACCAATAGTTGCCTCAAAGAGTGAACCGTACTTCATGGCATACTTGTGATATGTCATTTCATCCATAACAAATCCTGGTGTGAGACTTTCAATTTCTTTACGTGCGGTAACAACGAGTTCTTTCAAAGCTTCCTTTGTCTTGTCATCTTGAGCGGTCTTGACCTTGGTCTTATATTCACTTTCGAGGTCTTTCAAGAATTGATCCTTTTCTGATTCGTGAATTTTGGTGATGATGTAACCAGCGAAATAGACAACCTTTTCGAGGTCAGCTGAAGTCATACCAAGGATGAGGCCAATGCGTGATGGCACTGAACGGAGGAACCAGATATGAGAAACTGGTGAAGCAAGTTCGATGTGACCCATGCGATCACGGCGAACGATAGAGCGAGTTATTTCAACGCCACATTTTTCACAGACGATACCCTTGTATCGGATTCCACGATATTTGCCACAATAACATTCGAAGTCACGGTCTGGACCAAAGATGCGTTCGTCGAACAAACCGCTCTTTTCAGAACGTTGTGTACGATAGTTGATCGTCTCTGGCTTGGTGATTTCACCGTAAGACCATTCAAGGATCTTATCAGGACTCGCAAGCGTCAAACGAACGATGTCGAAGTCGATGGCGTCGGTATTCTTTTTTGTGGTTATTGTTGTCATGGTATTTTTGTTAATTTGTGGCGTTGATAATTTTTAATTTGTAATTGTGAAATATCCATCTGTATCATAATCTCCAATCTGAATCTTATACATCGTACCAGTTGTTACTGATACACTATTTGGTCCAGTACTTGGTCCAGACATCTTCTTGTTTGTATCCCATACATACGTACCTGAGTTAGGTATACCAGTATCTATAATATATGAACTCTGGCATCCAACAATTCCGACTGAGCAATTCTTAGATTCATCAAGCAAACCAATAGTTAAAATCGATGAATTAAAATTTGCAGGATTCCAATGAATGTTGTATGTTCCTCCAAGTTTTATAATATTTTTACCATTTGGTAAAAGGTAAAAACCGACTTGATTTCCAATATCAGAACCAAGAGTTGGAGCGACTGAAGATGAAACAACAAAATCAATACTATTACTCTTCTTACCCCAAGGCTCTGCATAAATCACATAAGCTCCTGGAACAATATTTAACCATGCTGTACAAGGCTTACCTGAATACGAATTATCCTGACTACAATATTGTGAAGCGAGGTTGAATTTAATGACCTGATCACTTGCGCCGGCGTCACCATAGATAATTCCTTCTGCACCTGTAGAAACATTCTTTATCCAAAGATTCTTATCTCCTTCAAAGCCCCTGAGATTTTGACCACTAACAGCAACTGTGTCACCTATACCTGCACTAGTTGGACTGATAGAACTAATTATTGGTGTATTTTCTCCACTATTTGTTGAACTAGTATCTGTAACAATCTTAAACGGTTTACTTGTATCTGCATTTTTATTATCTATACTGTCATTTCCATTTAAATCAGTAATTGAAACTCTTATTACATATGTTCCGACTCCTGTTGGAACGGTCCATGCATAATGTCCAGTATTCGGAGAATGTTTTACAATCACAGAAGTCGCTGTCTCACCAACACGAGACAGATAAATATTAACAAAAGCATCTGCATCTACATCAGGATAGCCATTTGTATTCCAACTTAATACTACTTGTTGTCCAGCCTTTAATACCTCACCCCCAACTGGGTAATAGATAGTTGGTAATGTTGAATTAGTTTGAATATTTTGAACAATTCCAACTGAACTAGAAGCATTTTGATTTACTACCGGTGCCATATGTACAGCGCCAGTAAAGAATGCCGCAATAGCTGCGAACACTGCCATAATACTGAAACCTTTTTGAAAATTTGTTTTTTTCATATATTTGATTTCCATAGGTAGAACCTTCTATAGGCCCGACCTATGCGTAAACTATTCTTCAGCTACAACCGGCTTCTTTGCTAATTCAACATTGAGTGCCAAACCACGGAGTGTCTTCAAGAGAACATTGAACGATGCTGGCAAGTTTGGAAGCTTCATGCGTTCACCCTTCACGATTGCATCGAAGGCTTGTGAGCGACCCATGATGTCATCTGACTTAACTGTGAGGACTTCACGGAGAGTATGTGCGGCACCATGACCCAAGAGTGCCCAGACTTCCATTTCTCCAAAACGCTGACCTCCACCTTGTGCTTTACCACCGAGAGGCTGTTGAGTAATGAGAGAGTAAGGACCAATTGAACGCATGTGGATCTTATCTTCAACCATGTGGTGCAATTTGAGAATATACATATAACCAACTGCAATAGGTTGCTGGAAATGATCACCTGTGCGACCATCGCGGAGTTTCATTTTTCCTGAAGCATCATAGCCAGCCTTAACCAATTCCTCCTTGATCTCAGCATCAGTCGCTCCTACGAAAGGAGGAACAATAGCTTGGTAACCAAGAGTGTGAGCTGCAAGACCAAGGTGCAATTCGAGAATCTGACCAAGGTTCATACGTGATGGCACACCGAGAGGAGTAAGGATAACGTCGATAGGTGTTCCGTCTTCCATATAAGGCATGTCTTCCTCTGGAAGAATCTTTGAAATAACACCTTTGTTTCCGTGACGTCCGGCCATCTTGTCACCAACTGAAACGTTACGGACTTGAGCGACTTCAATATAAATTTTCTTTATGATTCCAGACTCAAGCTTGTCACCCTTCTCACGAGAGAAAATCTTAACTGAAATAACACGGCCACGCTTACCATTTTCCATTCTCTTTGAAGTATCCTTAACATCACGAGCCTTTTCACCGAAGATCGAACGAAGAAGACGTTCCTCTGGAGTAAGTTGTGTCTCACCTTTTGGAGAAATCTTACCGACGAGAATATCACCAGGACGAACTTCAGCACCGATGCGGACAATACCTTCTTCAGTGAGGTTCTTGAGCTTAGCTTCACCAACGTTTGGAATATCACATGTTGTAACTTCAGGACCAAGCTTGGTATCACGAACGTTCACGACGAATTCCTCAATATGGATTGAACTCCACTTACTATTTTTAACGACACGTTCGGAAAGAATAATAGCGTCTTCGTAGTTTGAACCAGACCATGACATGAAAGCAACGAGAGCATTGTGACCAAGAGCGATCTCACCCTTATCTGATGTTGAGGTGTCAGCAAGGACATCACCTTTCTTTACTTTGTCACCAACTGAAACGATAGGACGCTGGTGGAACGCAGTAAAACCATTTGTTCGTGAGAAGAGAACGAGATTATATTCATGATTCTTGCCAGTTTTCTTTGATTTGAAGACGATCTTCTTTGCATCAACTTCGATGATTTCACCATCATCAGGAGCAATAACGACGCGACCGGTGTCGATAACAGCTTTTGCTTCCATACCTGTTGCAACAACTGGTGCTTCAGGAACAAGACATGGAGTAGCCTGTTTCTGCATGTTTGATCCCATGAGTGCACGGTTTGCATCATCGTGGTTGAGGAAAGGAATGAGAGATGTAGCAATAGAAAAGGCTTGGTTAGTTGCAACGTCGATATAATCAACCTCTTTTGCTGTAGCAAGTGCTGGACTGCCGTTAATACGGACTTCAACTTCATTACCTATGATTTTACCTGTAGCATCGTGAGGTGTTGCAGCGTGAGCAATACGGAAATTTTCCTCTTCCAAAGCATTCATGTACTGGACTTCTTTGGTGACAATGCCGTTTTTAACTCTGGCATACGGAGTTTCAATCATGCCGAATTCGTTTATACGAGCATAGGTGGTCAAACGAAGAACAAGACCGATGTTTGGACCTTCTGGTGTATGGATAGGACAAAGGCGACCATAGTGAGATGGGTGAACGTCACGGACTTCGAAACCAGCACGCTCACGTGACAAACCTCCGGGTCCAAGTGCGGTGAGAGTTCGAAGGTCTTCAATTTCAGCAAGAACGTTTTCTTGACCCATGAACTTTGACAGCTGGTTGGTAGTGAAGAATTCTTTTATACGAGCTTGGAGTGGACGTGGATAAATAAATGATACAGGTAACGTAACATCAGGCTCAACTGTCGACATCTTATCTTGGATGTTTCGCTTCATCTGGGTAAGTCCAAGTCGAATACGTTGTTCGAGAAGTTCACCGACATAACGAACACGACGAGAACCGAGGTGGTCGATATCGTCAGGTTGCATATCAGGAGTAACTGAAAGCATGACGATATGACCGATGGTAGTAACGATATCATCGAGAGAAATGGTACGGCGCTCGAGATCTTTTTCTTCCATAGACTTTGCGAAACGCTTGTTGAAACGGAAACGGCCAACACGTGAGATATCATAACGATCAGCCTTCAATATAGTCTGAATGAAAGTACGTGCATTTTCTGCAGTAGCAAGATCGCCATCACGGAGACGCTTGTGGATTTCCATATATGCCTCATCAACTGTCTTGGCATGATCCTTAGCCAATGTGAGATCAACCACTTTCTTTACTTCTGGATTACCATTGAATAGATCGGAAATAGCTTCATTAGTACTTGCACCCAAAACACGCATAAGTGATGTAATTGGGAATTTTCTCTTGCGATCGATACGACAAAGGATAGTTCCGTCTGTATCCATTTCGATTTCCATCCATACACCGCGAGCTGGAATGATCTTTGCTCCAAAATAGTTCTTGCCTTTAACTTCGTTAGAAGTGAAGAAAATACCAAAAGAACGAGCCAACTGAGGCATGATGATGCGTTCAACACCATTGATGATGAATGTTCCGTGGTCAGTCATGAGAGGAATATCCGCCAAGAACATCTCTTGCTCCTTAACTACATTGAGCATCTTGTTCTTGAGGATAACCTTGACCTTGATTTGACCCTCATAGTTCAACTTATTGACCTTGGCATAGTGCTCATCGAACTTTGGACGAACAAGTTCAATGCCTCCCATCGAAAGATCGAATTTCTTGCCTGCATAGTCGGAAATCGGTGCGAATTCTTTCAAAAGATTTCCAAAGCCATGATCAAGAAGACTTGCAAAAGAAGTCAACTGCGACTCAACAAGGTTAGGCATCGGTGCAAGCGGTGTCTGGTATCGTGAAAAATACTTCTTTGGACGAGGACCAGTTGGGTGAGGCAATGTTGAGTTTGGCATAGTTTATAAAATTAGAAACTTAATAATTATTAAAATAATAGAGACAACGAAAAAAGCCCGTTCGATGACGGTTTATTACATACGCATTACACGAAAAGTGTTATATGCACTGGGTAGGATCAATTTTAAGCCTTTGTAATCCTCCGCTTTTGGCCTTTCTTTCGAATGGCACTGCAGAACTCAATCTGCGAAGTTACCTGCTACCCTATCAGATGGCGGAATAATGTCAAGTGGACATATGATAACATGTGTGATATTATATTGTCATAACGTTAGAACCATCAAAATTCAACTATAGAAAGAATAAAAAATGAACGAAAACCAAAAAGCATGCTTTAACAAGCGTGTATTACCGATTGTTGGCCGTGTTGGAGATGTTATGTATGACAGCATAAGTATCCTCCATAGCGAATACATTTTAGCTGGTAGTCCTGATATCACAGTGATAATTGACAGCGGTGGTGGAGATGTTGGCTACGGTCTCGACTGCTTTGATCTTGTGCAAAACTACCCAGGCAAGACAACTGGAATAGTTCTCTGCCAAGCACATTCAATGGCAGCGGTCATATTGCAAGGTTGTGATGTGCGTCTGTGCGCGTGTCATGCGAATGTAATGATCCATCACATTTCCCAAAATCAAGTATCACTGGATGTCTTGGAAGATTCGACTGGTGTCAAACTCAAAAAGTTACACCAGACAATGAAGAATCGCCAACAATTCATCTATGACATACTGACTAACCGGACAAAGAAAAGTCTGGATGTTATCCGTGATGCATGCGTAAAGGAGGAGCGGCTTATTGCCAAAGACGCCAAAGAATTTGGGTTAATTGACGAAATCCTTACGCGCGAAGACATGAAGCAATGCTTCCGACCTGATTTGTTAACGAGTCCTTAAAAGATAACTCTCAAATACAAGCGAGGCGCTTTACAACCGCCTCGTTTTTTTTATTTATAATTTATTCGATAACTTATCGGTAACTTTTGTGAGAAGAGTCACTTGTGTAGTCAATAAACCGAGCTGTTTATCAAGTGAATCAAGGTGTTTATCAACTGATTCAAGTCGCGTATCGACCGCATCAAACCTTTTATCCATATTTGTCTCAAGTAAATCAATTCTATTTGTTAAAATTGTCTCGACATTATCTACCTGCTCAAATACCTTCTCAAATCCATCTTTTACATACTGTGTGTGTTCTCCAAACTCCCCTTTTGTCACATGATTTTTATTAAATTGTATAGGTGAAATAGTCATAGTAGTCATAGGTACTAATTATTTTTGCGAACATAATAAACTAATCTAATAATCGAGCTCGACATCCACACCTACAGAGAATAAATGATTTCGTGTGGCTTCAGTGGAGAATATGTATCACTTGGATGATGTGACATGATTATGTTATCAAAAAGAAATTTATGCACGCAATATTACATGCATAAAAAATTATGTCGTAATTATCTTTTTTTCTTCCACTCATCCATCTTGGCGTGATGTCCGCTCAAAAGGACCTTAGGTACGCGATATTTCTTACCTTTATATTCAATGATCTCTGGTCGAGTATAGACATCTGGGCTGGCTACACGGTTTTCTTCAACTGAATCATGGTGACCCAAAACCCCAGGAATGCGACGGGTAATCGTATCGATCATAATCATGGCCGGTAATTCCCCACCAGTAAGAACATACGGACCAACTGAAATATCAACCATAGGAAAAGCTTTCTTCACACGGGCATCAATACCCTCATAACGCCCACAGACAAAAACTATATCGGTATACTTTTTGAAAGTTTCCGCCATCTCATTAGTAAATTGTTTACCGGCTGGGCTAAAGAATACTATTTTGATTTTTGATTTAGTCTTGGCACTTTTGACTTTTTTGCCGACAGCCGATTCAATAGCTCGAATAATAGGAAGGGCTTCGATGACCATACCAGGGCCTCCACCATACGGACGGTTATCAACTCTCTTTTCTGAATATGTTAATTCATCTGCACTCTCGGGAATTTTTCCTTTTTTATTAACAACAAAGTCTCGAGGATTGTAGTATTTAACTGTAATGATTCCCTTTTCTTGGGCACGCTTCAAGATAGATGAACCGACATATGGTTCAACGCTTTCTCCAAATAAGGTTATAAGATGAAAAACCATTATTCGAGTTTCAAATCTGCCATAGCGTCATCGAGAGACTTTGTGACTGGTGATGACGAAAGAGGCGCTGTCGATGTAGCTGGAGTTGCAATAGTACCTGAAGCTCCTGCTGCCGCCATTCGTTCTGCAGATTTGAGACCGCCGATAGGCTCGTTGATCTTGAGGTTAACACGACTATTATTCTTCATACCGACGACACGAAGAAGTGTACGGATAGACTTTGCTGTATTTCCTTGACGACCAATGATCTTACCCATGTCTGCTGCACCAACTTCGAGAGTAAGAAGAACTCCCATCTCATCGACTGTGCGAACGACTTTAACTTGATCTGGAACATCTACTAATGCTTTGATGACGTACTCGAGGAATTGCTGATCTGCTTGCATAATATTCGTAAAGATAAAACTTATAAATCGTACAGTTCGCTGTACTGCCTCTAGTGTAGCAAAGGCTTGATTAAAAGAAAATCCCCAGTGGGGATTTGCTTAAGCGACTGGCTCTGGAGTTGTTGCTGGCGCAGTATCTGCTGGCTTTGTGGCTTCAGCAACTACTTCTTTCTTTATTGGACTTTTCTTTGGGAGAACGTTGATTTTCTTACCTGTAATAACCTTTTGAGAAACGAGGAAATTATGGAGTGTGTCTGAGAGTTTTGCACCTTTTGAAATCCAGTGCTTGATAGCCTCTGTATCGAGCTGTTCTGCCTTATTCTTTGTGCGACTATCGTACCAACCGAGATTTTTGAGATACTTACCACTCTTTGGGCCATTCTTTGAGTCAGTCAAAACAACACGGAATGTTGGTTCGTGTTTGCGTCCGGTGCGCTGTAGTCTGATGATAAGCATATGTGTAGAAAGGGATAGTATCAGAATATGGCTAATAGCGCAAGCGCTTATTTACCTAAAAGCTTTGAAATTACTGATACCACCTTATTTATGTCACTTTTCTTTGTCCATCGACCAAAAGAAAATCGGAGTGAGGTCTTACTATCCGCACCAATTGATTTCAAGACATATGACTCATCGAGGTCTCGGAGACATGAGCTCTTTGTTGAACAAGCTATACCTTGTGCGTCAAGCTGGAATAAGAAGAATTCATTGTCGATACCAGGAATAGAAATATTCAAAATGTGTGGCGATTGGCAAATGGTAGTACCATTGATTGTGATATCAGGATGGATTTTTTTAAGGCTTTCGACGAAAAGATCTCTTAGTTTGGTAATTCTGCTTCTCTCCCTTTCTAAACCTCTTTTCTTCCGCTCTAGTTGACTAGAGTGTCCTAAAAGTTCCAAAGCTTTTGCGAGACCCATAATTCCTGGAATATTTTCTGTACCAGATCTCATTCCACTTTCCTGTCCACCACCGAGAATGGTTGGTTCAATTTGCTTCGCATCAATAACAGATCTCTTAACATACAAAGCACCTATACCTCGTGGACCATAGACTTTACTTCCATCGAGTGTAAGCAGATCGACACCGAGGTTCTCCATATTTATTTCTTCGTAGAGAGCTTGGGCGGCATCTGTATGTAATAGCGGATATTTATTTGAATCAACTGAATCTTTCTTCGCTTTGCGTGCATCTCTCACGATTTTTGCAACTTCTTTAATCGGCTGGACTGAACCGATCTCGTTGTTAACCGTCATAATAGAAACGAGAATCGTATTTTCTTTAATTGATTTCTTTAACTCTTCAACTGAAATAATCCCACTCCTATCAACAGAAAGCCGTGTCACTTCACATCCATGCTTCTCCATCATACTAGCAGCCTCAATTATAGAAGAATGTTCGATTGATGAAATAATTATATGAGGCTTAGTAATGCCGCCATGAACAGCTGTGCGGGCTATACCTTCAAGTGCCAAGCCATTTGCTTCAGTACCACCACTGGTAAAGACGATTTCATCGCTATGTGCATTTAAATAATCAGCTACTTTTTGACGAGCCTGCGCAAGAGCTTTCTTAGCTGTGACGCCCTCCTTATAGAGTGAGGAGGGATTGGCGTATGCAAAAGACGAATACTTCTTCATTTCAGAAGTAACGCGAGGATCTATGGGAGTGAGCGATGCATAATCAAGGTAAGTTCTCTTCATCAGGTGAATATAGCTTATTTTCAAGGTAAAAAAAAGCCCGCGTAACATGCTGCGGGCTACTGAAGTTGCGGACAAATCACCTCTGTCCGACTTTGCGAACCATGCCATGACGGCTGGAGAAACGATGTGGCCTTGATGAAAAATGAAATCCCGCTAAATGTGACCCGAACTTCTCTCTTCGGTTACTTCTGACGAGTTGAGGATTTCGTTCAACTTTCATCAGACACACGGCACCCAAAAAGAGAACTATACGGAAGTAACAGGTTGCAGTATTCATATATGTGCTTTCATCTACAAAGTAGCATGTTATAATCCATTTATGCAATCAATTCTTTCTAACCCGACCTGGATCGCTATTATCATTTTATCCATCATTTCAATTACTCTTCTTGTCGTCGTACTCATGATGTATCAGAAGCTCAGGAAATTTCTGGTGGATGTTGATGCAAATAATATTGGTGAGTCGCTCACTTCCGTCTCATCTAACTTAAATGAGCTTCAAACATTTAAAAGTGAGCTTGAATCTTACTTGGCAACGGTTGAAAAGCGTCTCAAGAAAAGCGTTCAATCTGTTCATACTGTTCGTTTCAATCCCTTCAAAGGTAATGGTGGTGGAGGCAATCAAAGCTTTGCCACGGCATTCCTCACTGAAGATGGAGATGGTGTCATCGTCTCCAGTCTCTATTCCCGCGAGCACGTCAGTGTCTTCTCGAAGCCAGTAAAGAGTCACACATCTGAATATGAGTTGTCAGAGGAAGAGCGCGAGGCGCTAGAGAGGGCAAAAGAAGGTCTCAAATAAAAAAGAAGGGGCTTGTGAGGGCGACCCTTCTTGATAAAACTAAATCGACTCTCAAACAACCTCAAAAACATTGAGCAAGACACGAGCGAACGTTTTTTTTCTCGCCATCTCGCCCTTTCTGGAAATTTTTTTACCCAATTTCCGAAAACGTCTTTGAGGTAATTCCCACGAGAAACAGGTAGTTTTTGTCGACTTTGCCTTGAGAAGATTATTTTCGATAAACTTCGTGAGGTATTTCAAAAAAGGGAGTTCGTTGTCATTTATTGCACTAGCAACGATCTTTCTGTTGGCCAGTGGTAAATAGTCAAAACTGACTTCAACTTCACGGAGAACTCGTAGTGGTGCCATGGCCAGACTATGTTTAATTTGCGTGGCCATTTTTTTTCCTGTAACCATACCAAATCCAATAACCTTAATTTCCATAACTGTTTTCCTTTTGTTTTATTCGGTTTTCATTTGTTCAACTACTTGTCCCGACATTACCACTCCAAAAATATGTTGTCAAACAAGCCATATTCTGCTACACTCTTTTATCTACAGGCTCGCTCTCATCTATCACTGCCCGCCTCAACATATATGCCAAAACCTGCCACTACAGTTCAAAAAACGAATCAAAATATGGTGTCACGCCCACCGGTGATTGTCATCATGGGTCATATTGACCACGGCAAATCGACCCTCCTCGACTATATACGTCATTCAAATATTGTTGCTGGCGAGGCAGGAGGCATTACTCAACATGTTGGTGCGTACCAGGTTGAACACACAACTGCTGAAGGTAAAAAAAGTATGCTTACATTCATCGACACGCCTGGTCACGCCGCTTTCTGCTCTATCCGTGAACGTGGTGCAGACGCAGCTGATGTGGCCGTCCTCGTTGTCTCCGCTGAAGATGGCGTCAAACCACAAACTCTCGAAGCCTATAAAAATATCAAAGACGCTCGACTTCCCTTCATCGTCGCCATCAACAAGATCGACAAACCAAATGCGAATGTAAATAAAACTAAAGAAAGCCTTGGTGAAAAAGAAATATATGTTGAAGGTTGGGGTGGTGATATTCCATGTGTAGAAATTTCTGCTCTCAAAGGCACCGGCGTCTCAGATCTCCTCGACATGATTATCCTCGTATCAGATATCGCTGACCTCAAGAATAACCCGATAGATCCTGCAGGTGGCATCATCATCGAATCAGAACGTGACGCTCGCTCTGGTATTTCAGCTACTCTTCTCATTAAAAATGGAACACTTGAGACTGGTACCGTCGTTGTCTCTGGTGACGCCTATGCACCAGTTCGATTTATCAATAATTTCAAAGGCGAGAAAGTTGAGAGAGGTATTGCGGGTATGCCAGTCATTATTCTCGGTTGGAGTAAAATCCCTGCCTGCGGACTTCCCTTTGTCACTGTTTCAAATAAGAAAGAAGCTGAAAAAATCGCCGAGGCGTATGAACTAGCTGAAAAAGCTAAAGCTCTCAAAGCTTCAAAAGACATTCCAGTTGTAACTACTATTGCACCATTAGCCCCTGGTGAAATAGCGGCACCCGAACTTTCTGTAGTTACCATTCCTCTCATCATCAAAACTGATGTTATTGGTAGTCTCGAAGGTATCAAACATGAATTGGTAAAAATTACTCATGACCGAGTTAAATTAAAGATTGTCTCTGAAGGCCTTGGTGAAATAAATGAAAATGACGTAAAAGTTGCTATCGGTGATCCACATCTCGTCATCATCGGCTTCAATGCTGAACCTGACAAGAAAGCTGCTGCTATGATAGAGCGCTCAGCCACACCTATTAACGTAAAGAATTTTAAAATCATCTATGAGCTCATCCAATACGTACAAGATATCTTCAATAGTAAGATTCCAAAAGAATATGTCGAAGAAATGCTCGGTCGTGCCAAAATTCTTGCTATTTTCTCAAAAGAAAATGATCGCCAAGTTATTGGTGGTAAAGTTCAAGAAGGCGTACTCACCTCTGGTGCAGAAGTCCGTATCATCCGCCGTGAAAATGAGATAGGTCGTGGTAAGATTCGTGAATTACAGAGTCAAAAAAAGCGTGTGGATGAAGTAGCAACGGGCTTTGAATGTGGCATGATGGTGGAAGCAAAGATGGAAATAGCTGTTGGTGACAAGATAGAAGCGGTCAGAACAATCGAGAAAATTTAACCTTGAACCTTTAACCTTAATTCTATGTCACAACAAAAAGAAGATCGAACAAAAGAAATACTCCGCGAACTGGCAAGTGAATTTCTCATGCGCGAGAGTAACCGTACTTCCCTCATAACTATTACTGCGGTTGAACTTGAAGCTCGCGGTTCTCGTGCCAAAATACTTTTCACTGTTCTCCCAGAAGATCAAGAAACCGCAGCCCTCGATTTCTTTACTCGACGTTTACGAGACTTACGTGAATATGTCCAAGAACACGCTCGTATGATGCGAGTTCCGTTCTTTGAAGTAGCTATAGATATTGGGGAAAAAAATAGACAGAGAATAGATGAGATTGAACGTCAGGTTGAGAATAAATAACACCGTTAGACTAAGGTCAGAAAAATATGCTAGAGTATGCGCACGGCCACGTAGAAAAGTGGTAATTCGGCTCTCTGCAAAAGAGCTATACGCGAGTTCGATTCTCGCCGTGGCCTCACTTATAATTCTTCAGATTCCCTTTTAATTTTTCCCCTTTAAATGTAAACTAGAATACACCTGCCCGGGTGGCGAAATTGGTAGACGCAACAGACTTAAAATTTGTCGATCGCAAGGTCATGTGGGTTCGATTCCCACCCCGGGCACAGTTCTAAAAAATCAGCATCTTTTGGTACTTTTGCTAGTATGTCATACGGGCTTCTGTAGCTCACTTGAGCGATTTTTCTATCTTTCATGGAAAGGTTCCAAAGTAGTTCTGAGACGATATTGCGCTTTTCTTCATCAGGAGCGTTGGTAAATTTTTCTATGGCTCTATTACCTTGTAGAAAGATATTTTTAATTGGTTCCAAGGTTGAGACGGCTTGTTTGGATTTGAGTTCAGTAATCTGTTTAACTGTTGAGGTGCGTGCATTGCCCATTTCAAGGACTTTAACGTCATATATTTCTTTTGAGATTTGATCAGCGAGGAAAGTATCGAGAAGTTTACTTTCTTTCGTTTTAAGCGATTCTAGTTGCTTTGAGAGTATGTCTATGGAGCTTGTGATATATCCGGAATCAGCGTCGAGCTTTTCCTTGGCAGCACGATACATGAGATTGATCTTTTGTTCACTGAATTGAAGTGGGCTTAATATTTCAATGATTTTCTCATCAAGATATGTTTCTCGCATATAGACCTTGTGCTCTTCGCAGTTTCCTTTTGAATTGGTGCAGTAGTAATACTGGTGACCTTTTTTAAGTGTGGCAGTGAGTGAACAACCACAGCTTTCACATTTGAGGAATCCTCGGAGTGGAAAGAAATGGGCTTTAGGACGAGGATGTAGTTTACCTTGGAGTACGAGTTGTGCCTTGTCATACAAATCTTTTGAAATAAGAGGTTCGTGATTACCAGGATAGTATTTGCCTTCACGAAGCATGAGACCGCAATGGAATGGATTGATGATGATACGATGAATATTTCCACGATATACTTTCTTGCCACAGGACGTACGTAATCCTTCATTGTAGAGAATGTCTGCTATCTCAGTAAAACCATGACAACCGGAAGCATAGAGTTCAAAAGCACGGATAACGTACTTTGCTCGTGAATGATCGATAACAATAGACGAAGTTGCTTTGTCGTTGAGATAGCCGAATGGTGCATGATTAGGCCAGCCACCTTTTTCCATTTTGGCACGATTGCCACGTTTAACATTTACGCTTAAGTCTCGACTGAATTGATTGGCCATACCGAATTGCATAGCCATAATAAAAGCAGATTCGTTTGGCAGGTGTGTTGATTCGTATGTGCGGATCTCTTTAATGATGCCTTTCTGAAGCATGTCCATAATAAGACCACCATCGAGGAAGTTACGAGCTAGTCTGTCTAGTTTCCAGCAAAGAATAGCATCGGCTTTACCAGCACTAATCATCTGAATGACTTCATTGAAAATTGGACGACCAGCTTCTTTGGCAGTTCTACTTTCTTTGAAAGTTTTGATGACATTCAGATTGAGCTTGCCAGCAATATCTAAAAGCTCATGCTCTTGTGAATCAAGCGAGAGTACCTGCTTGTCTTCAGTATCAGTTGATTTTCGACAGTAGAGAATATATTTCATATGATTGAGATTAATTGATAATAGTTTTTTAGAATAAATAAAATAATTAGAACAATTATATTCCTCAAGTTGGGTTAGCACAAATTTTTTCAGTCGTTGTTACATATTTCTTCTTCGTAATCTCACCCATAAAAAGACTTTGTCTCGTCCATTCAGTAAATGGTTTCTTGTCTGAGTATCTTTTAGCTAATTCTACAGCCATGTCTCCTCGGACCACCATCTCTTTGGGAAAGCCGTGTGATATACGTAACATCCTCATGGCGTTGAAGAGGATATGAGAGCCTCCTTTGGTGATGTACTTACTGATGTAATGTGCCAAGCGTCCAGAGCCGTCAGTTTGTGTTGCATCCACATAGCCCTCTCCCCAGAGCTTTGCAAGAGTGCGATCTTTCCGCTCATTTCCATGAGAAATGATCCGTCGACCTTGGCGCGTATCGCCGAGAGACAGCGGCACGTTAAAGAGTAAGCCATGGAAGTGGATTCTGCCTCGGGGTGAGAGTTCAGGAATAAATAATGACTGCGCAAGAGGATATTTAGTTCGCAACCGCACTTGGAAACTGCGTAAGGAATCATTTGCATAGGAAGCGTCCGAAGCGTCTCCGGCAAAGGTGAGCGTGACCAAAAGCGGACATCCATACTCTTCAAGAGCAGAAAACACCCTCCGCACACATATCTGTTTTGTCCTGCGAATATTATCGGGTCTCCTAAGGCCGTATACATCACGCCTTCGTCTCGCAGTGTATACACGTACTTTGCGTGGACGCGGTGTTTTCTCGATCTGTGTGATTTCAACGATTTCTCCATATTTTTTATATATAACAGGCATGAGGTGTATCTCTAATTACAACTATGAGGGGATATCTATGTCCTGTATTAAATGCCGCAACGCCAAAAACTCCAGAGAATTACCTAAACTTTCAGGAAGTCGTTGTTAATCCTAACGGTACCATCATCAACAGAGTTAAAGATGAAGAAGTCTTTGATCTTATTATTGGTGTCTTCAACGATCTTTTTGTTGAGATTGGTAAATATTTTATGGTAGTTGATACCGTCAGATTTACAGTCTTCAAATTCAGCTATGTCCATGTAATCAAAAGGATATACCAAATCTTTTCCGCTCTCAATGAAAATATATTTCATAATCTTGCGTTCACGAGTAGGGCGCATTCTTTGCTTAACAATTCGTATTTCATAGCCATGGACGTAGAGCGTACCTTTTCTGTCGTCAAAACCTATCTTATGCTTGGTCTCACTGAAAGGATTTACTTTTATTACTGATTCTGGAAGTTTTAACACTGCCGACGACGTTTTCAAAACGTCTTGACCCTTTGACGATTCCAACGGCTTTTCCATGTCATCAAGCAACTTTTTAACCAAAGTTGTGTGAAATATTTCCATATAATCAGCAACGTCACCCATTGAAAAAGAATATCGAACTCTAATCCAAACCACCTTGAGAAATTGCCATACGGTACCATCGTTGCTGTACGCTAGAGCTTGACCAACAGTTGAATCTTCCGAAGAATGATCCGGCGATTCCCAATACACTTTCATAGGAGTAAATATATTTCTTTTGAGAATCTCGTAACTGCCGGAAAGCGAATGCTTCCTAAGCTTATCTACCAGTTTTTTCTTGTCCTTCGGAGCCAACTTACCGTCGTAGTCAATGATCATTATTTTGCTATCAACCTCCTTCTTGTCATTGTCGATTAAATTACAGATGTTCTTACGATTATCTATCAGATCAAAATATTCATAGACCCGCTTGAACGAGCTGTAAAGCCTCTTGTTATTTTTGACTTCAAGAAATTTGTCGTACTTCAAATTAAGCTGTGAGATCAGCAGATTCATACCAAATATATTACCATCAAAGAAATGGTAATAGAATGAATGTCAGTGGCGCGCCAAGGCGTACATGGTCGCGGATATATTCAGTACTGTTGAACAGACAATGGAAGCGCTTACATGTCCGCTTCTCAAGAGAGTATATGGCGCGCTTTTAACGCGCATATCCGTATGTCTCCGCGCCCATAACCGTTGCTAACGCAACCGAAGGGCGCTCACGCCATACCAATATGCGCTAAGCGCGAATAAACCGCTATAGAAGAAGCGGACATCCCCGCGCTTCCATAACCGCGACCATGCACCACTTGGACGCGAATAACGAACCCTATAAATACCCCAGTAGAGCCACAAATGACACATATTTGACAAAATCGTCAATGTATTGACAGATAGGTATATAGTGTGCTATCATATTCACATAGTTCTTTGAGTAACCATAAACAATAAACCAACAACAAAAGGCTGTTAAATGAAAAAAATGCACACGAGCGCGATTCTCGCGCTTCCACTGGTCAGTTTCAACATTCCAGCGTTAACCAATTGGGTCACACGACCTGAACGGCACATGGAAGACATGCTTAAACTCATTCGTTCACGCAAGGATATCCCGAGTGAAAATCTCGAGAAGGAATTGCAGGAATGCCGGGCGGCGTTTCAAAAGGAGATTGATGCTCAGCCGAAAACAGTCGGCGACCTCATCAAAACCAACACCTATCGTTTCGCCGACAGCAAAGTGAATGGTTATGACGCCAAGCTGGTCAAGAGCTACGTTGATCGTTTCGAAGCGTGGCACATTCACTGTGGCGGTGCCAAGATCGGCAAGAAGACGATCGCTGATATCAAGCAAAAGCTGACTGATCTGGGCTTAACCCCCGACGACTGGCCGGCGCTTGTGCCTCACGATCAGATTCTGGAACGTCTCTCGAAGCAAGGCATCCTCAAGGTGCTCGCCAAGGAGATCTTTCCAACACTGGAAAGGTTTGAGCTGAAGGCTTACATCATCACTGCCGGTTGGACTGAAGAAGAAGGTCAGACGAAGACGGTTCGTGACCTTATTCAATTCGATCCGTCTAACCTTCCCGACGAGCAAACCGGTCATACTTCTTACGTGAACCGCCAGCGCTTCTTCTTCGAGCGGAAACGTTTCTTTGTCCGCTTACGGCATGAACTTGTCAAAAAGGGCCTCGGTGTGAAGGATGGAAAATTCTTCACCTGGGACCCGAATCCGAGTTCTCTGAGTCAGGCAGTGCAGGTGCTCAAAAAGCACAAGCTCAGTCCCTCGGAAATCCGCAAGTTTGCGAAGATCGTCGTCGCCGAGCGTTGGGTTATTTAATTCAAGGTAGTGAAATGGTTACCTCAAAAGACCATTCAAAATTTCTCCTGCAATTTGAAATATAATTGCAGGACTCAACTGGGTTTACAATCATGTCGATTGCGAATCCTGAGAGTTTAGTTCTTTACATAAAATAGGCTTCAGACAGGTGCGCCTTTGAGCACCAGAATAAGGCAAGTTATGAAATTATTGCAGATTCAAACCATAGTTCCACACTCCTCAAGCGATAGCGAGGGAGGGGTTGTCCTGACAGTGCCGATTAAAGGATCGCTTCCGTTAAAAGAGGGCTTTGAAATCAAGCTTCACCTCAACAAACAGAATATCGGTTTCTACATCGGAAAGAGGGCGGAGATGGATGAGTCAGCATATTTCGGTGAAGAATTTCTCTTCCCGGAAAATTTGCCAGACTCCCTGTTCTCCAACTTTTCTCTGCCAGTAACCGAGTTCATCAACTTCAATGCTGAAGATGTGACCGGCCTAATCGAGAGGCTCCTCACTGGCTTTCTCAAACCCCAACTTCAAATATTGGCGCAGGACGACAAGTCGGTGCAGGTATTGTTCCAGTGCGAGTCCATCTCTGGTAATCAGTTTCGCACTGATGTATCAATTGGTCGAGCAAAGCTGGAAGAATTCCTGCAGAAGAATGCCGCGCAGGAGCAAAAGTTATATGATGAGCTGTTTCCAAGCCTTGAAGGGTTGCTCGGGGTGAAATATCACTCTGACATCGTCAACGAGGAAACTGGCGAAATCATTGCACCGGCGGAACGGGCAATCACTCCGAGAATCTTGCGTATGCTGATAGTTAATGTCCGCAAGCTGGATTTCTCGAATGGAACAGACAGTGTTGTTGTTCCAGCCTTGAAGAAAGCCCGTAAGTTGGCAGAGGCAAATCAGTAAGTCTCGAACCGTGTCACAGTCCAGCGGTGTGTAGTCGAAAGATTACGCACCGCTTTTTTGTTACTTGTTTAACACTTGTTATTAATGTCATTTTGAGTATTATAGGAGCTAGAAAGGAAACATATGCTCACAATCGTAATACTGACAGATGAGGAACAAAAACAGCTCTTCAAACGCGTGGTTCGAAAAATAAAGGCCATGTCACCGAAAGAGCGCATGAAGACAATGGAACATGCTGGTATTTATACCAAAGCTGGTCAATTGACTGAAGAATACGGTGGTCCTCGCCAGAAGAAAAAGAAACGCAAAAAATAATCAGCTTTATGCTGGTAGTCCAGCTCACGAGACTTTCGGGTTACATCCCCAAGAGTCTTTTTTTATTACTTTGCCAGCGTAGTAGCTTTTAATAAGCTAATTAACATATCTGGTGTAATTGCCGTTGGATCAGTCGTGTGTATGGTGAAGAGTTTTCCTTTATCATCATAGGCTAACCAATACTCACCAGCCTGAACAGTTTTAGCGTTGAAGTAGCCCCCAAGGATTGCTCCGCTACTTCCATTGAATGTGAAATTTTTTACAACTCGTACATTCTGAACCGCTGATTCTGTTTCTGTTTTTACGTACATATTAAATGTACTACTAGCAGTTTCCGAAATACTAAGGAATTCATTTGTCTGACCGAATTGAGTAGATTTCTGTGAATTATACTGCCAATTTGTACTATGGGATGTAAACCTACTGCCAGTCAGTGTATAACCTGAAGGAATATTGTTAGGTACTAAATAACCTGATACAGGTGCCGATATTTGTTCTGCTTTAGCATTAGCTAGTACTTGGTTTAGTCTATTAGTTTCACTTACTGATAGCTGTACAGATTCTGTTTGAGTGTTCACCTGAGTACTAGTTGCTTGCTGAATAGATTGAGAATGTATTCCAAATAATGATCCTATTGCTGTAACTATTGAAAGGAGAAAATATTTCATAGGGATTAGTTAAATATTAATGTGTATATTGTACCACGCTAAAATTAATACAGATTTATCTATAAAATCTGGATATAGTGGATAAATACAAGGCGACTTTGGTATAATCTCCTCCATGAAACCTGACGAACCAAAGCTTGCTTTTACCCTTCCACCTAAACCAAAGGCTGGATTGTATATTGACGACAGTAATCTCTATAAAAGAGGCAAAGCTTCTGGTTGGATGACTGACTACAAGAAACTTTATAAATGGGTTGCGGAGTTGAATACCATAGTTCATGCCAGAATTTACATGGGCAGACCAAAGTATGAACCGGCAAAATCTATCAATGAAGCACTAGGTAAATATTTCAATAGGATAGGCTACACTGTCACGACCAAAGATCTCAAGAAGCTTCGAGATACAACTACAACGCTTGGTTACCGAAACAAGTGTAATTTTGATGTAGAGATGCACGATGAAATTATGATGGATCTCCACGATCTAGATATTGTATACATCGTCAGTGGTGATAGTGATTTCGTCAGAACAAAAGATAATATCTTGAAAAAACAGAAGCATGTGAAGTTTCTTGCCTATGAGAATAACTGTGCATGGGAGATTCGCACGGCTTCATGGTTTGTCAGCTTGGATTCAATTAAGTATGAAATCGAGCGTCTTTCACCTAAATCAGTTGCTCCTAAAACGGAAAAACCGGACACAAGGTCCGGCGAGGTTACTTAATTACTAGTATAGTCAAATCAATAATAAAGTCAAGAAAATTGTGGATATCGTTAAATGGCTCTATTCATAGTAAGAATAGTTCCAACATTGTCCCAGACGGCGCACAAAATGAACAAAGTGAGTTTTACTGGGAGCTAAGCGACAATATGTTTATAGAATTCTAGTGATATTCGTAGGCTCCTACATCCCATGTACCTGTTGAACCGTAGATATAACCATCAGGGTCTGTTTTGGCATTCGAATCAATAGTTTCAAACGCATCGCTCGGTGGAACTTTCCCCGCATTGATAGCAATTGAGCCAGCCTTGAGATGGAAATCACCTCCAGCTGTATTAACAAATGGATCAACTGCTGTACTAATATTATTACTCGTTGATGCTAATACTCCATTAGTACCACCTAAATCACCGACACCAGAATTGAAGAACATATTGTTATATACTTCACTTGGAGCAGCAAGAACGTTTAACTTGAGGGCTGCATTACTGGTAATACCAATGAAATTATTGTTGTAAATATGTACATCAGTTTCACCAATCTCGAGCCAGTATGCTCCACCCAAAGGACCTTGGACAAAGGAGTTACCGTAAATATACCACCCACTAAAATCATTATAATTATCAGTAAATATACACTCTGATTGACAGTTGGTGACGTAGTTATATCTGAAGACAAAATTATGCGCACCGCCAGAATAGACGACGTCAGGATGCTGACCACCGGTAAGTAAATTTGAAAACGAACTATATTCAATAACACTATTATTCCAACGATCAGCGTCGATCGCTTCTGCAATACCATTGATGGTTACGTGGCCTATATACGTATTATAATTTTGAGATGCACTACTCTGGCCATCAGCACCTCTGATGCCGTAGCCACAATTGGTAACACCGGTACATGCAGCTGTTCCATTACTCATCGGTCCGACAAGGTTTATATATGATACTTGAACATTATACTGAGAAACGAGACCTACACGCTGACCAAAATCAACACCCGTTCCTCCGAGACCAACATATATGTATATACCATTTGTTGTTCCTCCATTGAGACTCACATAGCTATATGAATTGAAGTTTGCGCTTGGAAGATTGGCTACACTATTGAACGTACTTTGATATCCAGCGGCAGATGTTGGTACCACATCAGATGCTGTGACACGGCGAACACTGATAGGATTACCCGCTGTGCCACCCTTTCCGAACACAAGATTATTTGTGTATGTTCCTCCAGCAAGCCACACTGTATCCCCTGGTTGAACTGATGACCATGGAATAGCAGATACGTCCGTTGCATTATTCCAATCTTTACCCGTCTTCGCACCTGCACCACCCGGAACAACATACCAATTACCTCCAGTGGTAACAACACTACCAGAATATTTATATGCTCCAATATCCCACGCACCTGTCGCTGGGCGGGTGCCCCCACTTGCGTCTGTCGTAAAGAGTGAGGTGAGATTCGTGCCTGCTCCAATAGCTGGACTTGCCGATGATAATGTAAAGACGCCAGTCGTCTGAGATGTAAGTAATGGATTTGCCATCACTGAATGAGCGTCATAACCAAGACCTTTCCATGCTGCAAAACTATCGTAATTTCCATCTACACGGAATTGTCCTCCAGAATATATATTGTAATCACTAATTGTTGGTAATGTTGTAGCACTCGGGACCATGTAATAGTTAAGAGCAAAACCAGTGAAGATATTGTTATACACATTTACGTTTGATGTTGTTGGGTCAAAACGAATACCATTATAGAGACCACTTGCATCATAGAGTGTATTGTTAGCAATAGTTGAATTCTTAACATTGAAGAGATAGATTGCTCCATCATTTGCCCCACCAGAAGTAAATGAGATAACGTTATTGGTCATCAAAAGGTTGAATATGCCATTACCTGGACTAGCACTCAAATATATACCGCTGGTGCCGTAGGAAGAATTACCGAAGTGACCGCCAACGACGTTATTATTAATCGTAATGTTGTTTATTTGAGCACCAGTATGATCAGCCCATGCATAGAAACCATTGTGATGGTAACTATTTGCGCCAGAGGTATCATCCCAATCCGCAAAATAATCCGCTTGGTTATTTGACCACACCGCATTATTGAGAATTGCTCCGCCATTGTTTCCACTTCCAAATATTGTGCCGTGGTTAATATGATTGAAATGACTACCAGTAACTTGGAAATTATTGGATGTACCCACACCATAGAGCAGAGCAACACCCTGATGTGCCCAAGTAAATGAACTATTTTGGACAAAAATGTTCGACATAACTCCGTATAAGTACACACCTATTGGAGATACTTGGTCAGTTGTATTTGTGCGAACATACAGATTTTGAATCGTAATATTTTTTATGGTGATATTACCCACTGATGGTGTACCGCTTATACCACGTGAAGAAACTTGACCCATACCTGTTCCGTTTGCTGTATTTTCAATAATACCGTTTGTTCCACCATCAATCGTAATGTAGTTATTGCTATTTAAATTGATAGCTCCTGTGGCTGGAATTGACGGCATGGATATCTTTGCTCCAGGTTCAAAATAAATAGTTATTGGATTCCCACTTGTTCCACTTATGGGAACATTGATAGGTGTTGTGATAGTGCCAATAAGATGAACTGTACTTCCTGGTATAACTTTACCTGTTCCTGATCCTGCCCAATTCGATGCTGTATTTAACCATGTAACCGGTAAAGCATCGGCAGCATCGGCACCTGTACCAGAACCCAAGGCTGATTGAGCGATAAAGATATTGCCTGTAGAAGTAACTGATGCTGTACTTGCGGTATATTGAAATACTACTTTCGTTGTAGTATTTGCACTAACAGTGACAGGGATAGAACAATACGTAGATGTACACGTAATTCCAGTCGTGGTGTATGAGGACTGACTGCCTAATGAACACTCACTACTGCCTGTTGCATAGGTACAAGTTGCAACAGATACGGTATAACCTGAAAGGTTAGTAGTATAAGCTGTGTGTGAACCTGTAGTAAGACTGTTGAAAAAAGCAGGGTTGGTGCTTAGTAAAGAAAGTGTATCTACATACGCAGAATTTCCAGTATTTGCACTGAGTGTAGAATCAACTCGTTTAACTTCAATAGCACCCGTGGATGTGACTGCTGCAGTATACGCTGTCAAAAACTGTTCAGCTGACCACCCTATCGTGCCGTCGGCATACGTGAGATACCACCAGTTGTAACCACTAGCATAGACACCGTTGGTGTAGCCACTTGGTGGTGTCGTAACTGTAGCTATAGCACCAGATGCTTGTGGAGAACCTTTAGAAGTTGTTGCAGCACTTGTTGAAGGAGCAACGCGAACAGAGAGACCT